>Ga0256407_10003106_pt1 | contig 30207 bp, 28 predicted proteins | sample RumenRJG_04DNA_FD_193489 | JGI IMG/M metagenome (GOLD analysis project Ga0256407, IMG submission 193489) | Bovine rumen microbial communities from Lethbridge, Alberta, Canada - RJG_04 | ecosystem: Host-associated > Mammals > Digestive system > Stomach > Rumen | place: Canada: Alberta...
TCTTGATCTATATTAAATTTTTTGCCCCTTAGATGGGGTTAGTGTATTATACTCTTTTTTATCCTACTAAGCGCTACTCCTCAGTTTCAAACTTAATGCCTCAGACTTGGAACTTTCCTAAGTTATTCAAAAAGGGCCCATTTTGACGTATTTTCAGGCAAAAATTGCAGACTTAAATCCTGCTATTGCTACCCTTTGAAATTTCTTGTACCAGTTCTGTTATCAGCTGGAATTCTCGATCAGTAAGACCATTCGCAGGAATTATCTTTTCACTTCCTGCTCCCAGAAGGTAATCAATGGTGACATGATAATATTTGGCAAGAGCCACCAGTATATCAATCGAAACTTGTCTCGAGCCACTTTCGTATGTAGAGATTGTGCTTTTCTCTACTCCTATGGCTTCGCCAACCTGAGTTTGATTCAGCCCGTGTTCTTTTCTAAGTCGAGCCAGCCTCTGTCCTAATGTTTCTTCCATTAAAAACTCCTAAAAAAAGAAGGACCAGCACCGGAAGATTTATTCTCCCAATACTGGTCCTGTAAACAGTTCCTTCAGCAGGCTGCCCGCTATGTAACTCATTCTTTCTTCACCACCTTTCGTCAGAGATTACGATCGTAGGTGGTACATTACCTCTTATAAAACTACATAGCAAGTCTATTCTCGAATACTTTTTTATTCCTCCGAGGCTGTATCCTCCTCGGCTTTCTTTACCTTGTTAATCTCGTACTCCTCATGGTAACGGATGATCTTGTCAAAGTCAAAATAGCCCCAGTCAGTGATTTCCGTATTCCTCGGAATCGTAGATCCGCTGGTCACAATGCAGCCACTGCCAATGCGGACGCCAGGGCCTACCGTAACCCTAGCACAGATGACCGTCCCGACCCCGATCTCTGTATCTTCCGGGATGAATGCCGTAGGATGAATGAGCGTCGGAGTGCAATAACCATACACGCTCAACTTCTTCGTCCACTCTCGCCGGATTCCCTCATCACCTACGGCAACAATAGCAACCGGATATTCCTCGACAAGATCCTCTGCCATTTCCCACTTGCCCATGGCACGGGTCCGTTTCGGATCATCATCAAGGAAGTCGATCTTCTTGAAGACACGCAGACTCTTAGCAATTTCATAGACATCAAGACCATGACTTCCGGCTCCAAGAATGAGAAGGTTCATTTCTCTTGGTTGAGAAATATCCTTCAGATGTTGAAAACGTTTTTCTTCAGCCTCTTCATATGTCTTGCCGTAACAATAACCATATATAGCTTTCCCAGAAGCATCCCGATCTTTTATATACCTTGCTTCATAGCGACCATCGGAACGCAGTCGAATGTTATCGCCTTTTCTCATGAGTTCCTCCGAAGGCAAAATTAAAGAGCTTCATCTTTCCTGTATTCATTGAGATGCGGTCTTTCTATGGACTCTTCACCGTAATCATTTTTCATTCTGTCAATCAGAATTCCTATTGTAGCTATGATGATTCTAACGTCCAGGATAAAAGATACGTGCTTTGCATAGTAAACGTCATACTTAAATTGTTCTTCCCACGATATCATGGTCTTTCCCGAGAGATCATCGCAAGGTATCAAACCGCCAACAACGGTATGCCTTATTCTTTCCTTTTTATGAAAATACGGACCATAGTATGTAGGAAGGGGACGAGGCCCTACAAATGACATATCTCCTTTAAGAATTGAAAAAAGTTCAGGTAATTCGTCAAGAGACGTAGACCTCAGAAACTTTCCAGCTTTAGTCAGACGCTTTGACTCATCTAGAAGATTGCCATTCTTGTCCTTTGCATTGGTCATAGAACGAAACTTATAAAGCTTGAATGGAACTTCATCCTTTCCAATTCTGTCCTGTGAAAATAAAACGGGAAACCCCATTGTAACAGCTACGTAGATCGTGATAATAATGAAAAGCGGCGATAATATTATTATTGCGAGCAACGACAGGATAATATCCAGGCATCTTTTTATTGAATTCTTATACATAGTTTTTCTCGGTATTTTATATTAACAATCTGCAAACATTTCAGTGTATCTTCTCTTCATACGAACTCCATATTTCAATTGAATGTCCGGTAGGGGTTCACCTAATACCTGTTTAATTCTTAAGTACGGAAGATTCATGCCTCCAACTGCAAATATCTGCATAGTAGCAGCAATTCTTGGATTAACCTCCATCAGGACAGGATTACCGCAACCATCCTCCTTAAAATCAAGGTCTGCATTACCGTCCAATCCCAACGCACTGATTACATCTTCTGCAATCTTATACGCTTTCGGATTATTCCTTAACGTAGCGACCTGAGGTATACTATGAAGATTTACATTGCTTTCACGATACCCCATATACAGGATCTTTCCGTGATCTGCTAATAAATCCACTGATCCTTCCTGGCCAGGTAAGAACTCCATTGCCATCATCTCAGGCATTTCATCACGTTCATTCAGTGTAGCTTGTAGGTCATCAATAGTTGTATAGAATGAATTCGGCTTTTGGCCAAAAAGCAAATCAAACCTAGATTTGCTAGAATCGATAATCCTTATTCCCCGGCTTCCACTTAATTCAGTAGCCTTGACACATACTGGGTTCTTAGGATATCCACACTTTACACAGGCCTCATACAATTCACTAGATTTTGTAATCCTGGCAAATTTTGGTACATTCAAGCCTTGTTCTTTCATGAAAGAATAAAAGCTGAATTTATTGTTGGTAATCTCAATACTTCTTCTATCTGAAACAGATAGCTTAATATTTGCTTCTTCAAATTTCTCCTTAATGTCAAGAAGCGGGATCAAATCAGCCGACATAAACGGAAGCACAACATCTACATGTTCCGTTTTGCATATTTCCAGTAGTTTTTCCGCATACGACGGATCTGTAGCTCTAGGCACCTTGTAAAAAGCATCGACCATTTGAAGAATGGTTCGATCCTCTTCCATATCAGTTCCAACAATTCTAATATTTCTCTCGCCATTATTTTTTAGGCAGGCAGCTAAGCCAGGCATAAACTGTGCTCCACATGCCGTAACAAGTATCGTCAAATCTCTCATTTTATTAGCCCTTCAAAACTTATAAGTTTCAAATATGTAATCAAAAGTCTCTGCATCTTTTATTAGCTCAACTTTCTCGTTGTCATCGATAGAAACCATCGCGCAGTTGGGATAAATAAATGGTGGCTTGAATACATTAGAATAACTGCCAACATTTCTAAATTCGACAACATCATTAGTTCCCAACAGTCCCGTATAACCTTTATACATAACATCATGCTCAATACATGTATATCCGGTAAAATCAGTATCTGTTACACTTTCTCGATTCTTTCCAAAGGCATGTACTGTCATTGGCAGCTGCTTCAGCCTGCAAATATCACCCATGTTTCCATCGCTGCCATCAAATGTAGCAAAGGTCTTCCCCTTTATGTGCTTAATACACTGCACCGTTGTGAGAAAAGAAAGATGTCCCGAAATCAATGTTGTGCCAGGCTCAGTAAAGAGATCTGGCTGCGACTTCTCATCCAGATGACCATATTTATCCTGAAAAGCCTTTCCTACCACATCGGCATATTCCTGGAATGTAGGAATATCTCCTCCAAACTGATCAGCAAGACATTTCTCCATTATTGAATTCATGCCACTACCCAGATCAATAAACTTAGGCGGAACTTCAAAGTATTTATCAATCAATGCAAAAATCTGATCAATACGATTTTTCCATGCTTGGAGACTTCTTGACCGTCCGACATGGCAATGAATGCCGACAATTTCAATGTTATTGATTTCCCTTGCTTTATTAAGGACTGTATCAAAATCTCCGTTCTCAACATCCACACCAAATCTTGAAATAAAGCCCTGTTCAATATCAATGTTTACGCGGAAAGCAATCCGGACCGTTTGATCTGAATGGGAAAGCGCATAGTCCACTACCCGAGAGAACTCATTAAGATTATCAATATTAACAGTTCCTCCTAAGGCAATATGTTCATACATTTCTTTGCCTTTAACTGGTCCGTTATACATTATTTTTTCATTCTCATAACCAAGATGCTTAGCTAGAGTATATTCCATGCCGGAAACCACTTCAGCATATCCTCCAAGCGCTTTTACAAGTTCACACACCTTCGGCGTGTAATTAGTTTTATATGAATATGCTATTTTGTACTTGGGATAATACTTTCTGAAAGCCGCCAACAAGTTCTTATAATCATTTTCGAAGCCAGCTTTATCAAAAACATAAAGTGGTGAACCATACTCTTTAATAAGCTTGGCTGCCATTTCATCCGAGAGTTTAGTTTGCATTCTGCTATCCTTTCATCAATAATATTTGCATAATTGCTTTTCATTCGCCTTTTTATTATGGTCATTTGAGGTCTCGGCGAATCTCACGCTTTCAAAATTATATACTTATACAGTTGTAAATACAATATGCAAGCAAATTTTGACCACTCTAACTGTGGTCATTTATTAAACAGTTCTAATGATTTACCTCTTGCCATAAAAATTACTCCAATCATTAATCACTTAGTTATATTTTAACAGATTACAATATCGGCGCGTATATAAAATTAATCTTGATTAGACTTGGGGGCATCTGTTGTCATTTTTCGTCTTTTTTCTCTAGATCTCTCTACCCGCTTAGCATTACCAGACTTGTTCTCTAGATCATATACTACCTTGGCGTATGGCAGATATGTCTTCACAAGCGTTTCCGATAAACCGAGTTCTTTGGCGACTTTTGATACCGACCTGTACTTTGCAAATAATTCTGCGACCTCCCGACTCCGCTCTGTAGTCCAGCAGCCGCCTGTGATTAGTATCTTCCTGATCTTTGCTGTGGAGATCTTGATGTCATATCCTTTTTCTAATTCCTTCTGGAATACATTGAGTGAAGTATGGAGTGCTTTCTGACCCGGAGCCCAGTTGTCCCCGCCAATGCTGCTGTCCTCTTCACGATCATCATAGGAATCATGATAGAGAAAACAGATTTGATCTATAAATTCAGCACTTGGATTCCTCTTTTCACGTCTACGTCCGTCATTATCTTTCATAATTTTATACCTTATTCTTTACAAGTCACACATTTCAAGTCACATTTACAAAAAGCCAATCAAAACCTGTCAACTCTAGGCAAAGAAACCTTGTGGTAATTTTGAAAAACAAGCTTTTCATTTTTTACTAACCGGATAAATTTCATGTTCCTTATCATACCAAATCAAAGAAAAAATACCATCATTTAATAATCCGTAAAGTCTCCTCTGGCCACCAATTCGTAATGAAAACATCTGATCTTCCAATATATGCAACTCACTAGCCCTCTTCTGTGCATCAGATATCAATTCACTTATATTTTCAAAATGATTATTTGTTCCGTGCTTTTTCCCGCCCGCTGCCTGTTGTATTTCAGCCCACGTTAACCCTTCAAATCCTGAAAGTTCTTCAAGAATATTATCCAGAAGAGAATTGTTGCTATCAACAGGCGACCATCGTTCAGATTCCTTATCCATTCGCGAAAAACGCCATGATGGCTGCTTTGATAACCATGAATTTGGATCTGCTCCAAATCGTGTCTGCTTTTCTCCCTCAACCTTTTGTGCTATAACAGTTTTCTTCTTGTTGCCTTTACTCATTGAATTAGTCCAGCATAATAATCTTGCATTGATTCTTTGGAGATAACGGCATTACACCTTTCCCCAACAGGTGTAGTTCCACGTGCTTCTAACCAAGGCCTTTCCTTATGCGTTAGTTCACTGAGCCATTGTGGTGCCTTATCACCGTAAGAGTTCAATACAGTATTTATTGTATCGATCTGTGAATCCGTAAAAATGCCAATATTGCCCTGGACCAGATCAGTTTCATGGATAACATATTGTCCTCTATGAGCATCATATAATGCCGGGCAAACAGGACCATTCGCCCAAGCTTCAAATTCTTCATCGAAAAGCGGCTCTTCATCCCATGCCAAAGACCAAGCTTGACAATAATAAACAAGTTTTTGTAATTTCATGGTGGTCATAGGGCCTAATTCATGAAGAATATATTTTGCTACGTCAAAAACGTTACTATGCCTTCTAGAAGACTCTGTTTGACTATTGCGTCCTACAATTCTCTGAAAAGAAGCAATAGTACCATCTTTTATACTAAAGCTTTGTCTTTCATCATTTATAGTTGGAGTAAATGAAAATGCATTTTTATCCATTTGGTTCAATTCCTTCTATATCTTCAGTAGGTAAAGGGATTTTACCCTTTAAGGCATTAATTAATTTATCTGTCACCCCGGAAAGATAAAGCGTAAATAGTGTGTCATTCATCTTTCCTATTCCAGATGGATCTGTAAGCAGATCGTCAATAGAATCCTGATTATCAAGATAATCATCTGAATCAATTATTATTCTATATGATATTCCTTTAGGTGTCTTTCCATGCTCAACTTTACAAGTAAAATTAACTTTTTGATCAGGCTGAATCTGAAATGTTTCACTATGCGAAAAGGCTAACGGAACCGTATCCGATAGGCTATTATTATAGCTAAAATAACGTTCTGCAAAATATTCATTTATTTTTGTAATGTCAGAAAGCAAACAGATATTTATTTTTCTAAAGCCCAATCGTGTGGTTGTAAAAAAATCTATTTCCGCTCTATAGACATTTACTATTTTCATGAAAATCTCTGAATATTTCTCAAATGGAGAATAGTGATCAGATTCAACACTCAGGGTAATAAAGTTAGTAGATAAGTCAATGGAATACCCATCTTTCTCATTTATAAAAGAAAACACTTTAATGCTATCCAGGCTTTGAATTGGAGACTCCATTTGTGAAGGATTCTGCTTTAAATTTACAGCATTATCAATTCTTTCACTAAACCGGTTAAAACCAGCTTCCTTTAATATAGCCTTCGCCTTGATTATAACCTTCTCTAATTCTGCAGGTAAAACGCCTTGAAAATCCAATCGCATAATAATGTTCTTTAAAAAATTGAACTTTATTTCCTGTCTTACCGTTTCCATATTATTTTCAACCCACTCTGTTATTCGTAACCTTGCTTAAAATATAAATATTCTATGCCCCAAAGTCAATGTATTATATAGATGCAGTTAGCTGCAGGAATGATGAAATAGGAATCTATCATGTTTATTCGTTTATCTTCCACTTCTCATTAAGCAAAGACTTATCAAAAGTAATCGTCCGTCGCATAATTCTTTCTTGATTTTTCTTTGCCTCTTCCGAATACTGAAAGTTTTCTAGAAATTTCTTATCAGCTTCATCCAGATCTCCTTCGCCAAACCTGCCAAGCTCCTCTGGCAAGAGATAATCTCCGTATACATAGTCGGAACTATATTTCTCACTTCCATCATTATGACATTTGAAAGTTACAGTCTTATCATCTTCTTCACGCTGGACTGGATTCTTTATTCGATATCGAACAACAGACTTCAGATCCGGATTGCTTCCTGATAAAGGAATTAGACCAGTCGGCTGAATATCGTCTTGCAAAAGAAGCATTTTATTTACAGCCTCATTATAGTAATACTGAAGCATACCCTGATAATGACCTTCTGTCGAGTAGCGCTTTCCCATTCCAGGTATCGCTTCCTGAATCAACGAAAGCATCACTGTATACAGAAAATCCATGCCGTCCTTACTGATCTGAAGCTTGAAGTCCGTCCCATTATGGTTGTAGAAAATACTGTATCCTCCAGCGTCAAGAGAAATACTGCTCATATTATGCTGGATAGCATTACGCACGACCTTCATGATCCGATATGTATTTTTCTGTATTCTCTCTAAATCTGTTGTTTCAGGAAGATTCTGATAGTGATTTCTAAACGAAGCTCCCTCTGCGAGACGATGCTTTCTTTCCAAATATCCATCAAGAGCGGTGAATATCAAAATATTTCCAGCTACCCAAGCATTAGATATTGCCCCTGTTCCATTAAATGAGATATAGTCTGATACCTCAAGCGTTGAAACCGGACTATTATCAGCATCATAACTCACTGGTCGAATGCTTACTTCTCTAGGATTCATATCCGATATATTTGATGTCTTGATAACACTTAATAGTGCATCTGTATACTTCTTCTCCATATAGCCCTTCCTATTGAATCAAAATTCTTTTACTGTGCTCTGATCGTCTTATATGTATTTCAAAACACCGCCGTCAAAAACTTGTGAATCGCAAAGCCTCAATTATCACCATTCCGGCTTTCTTCAAACGCTTCTATATTTTGAAGATACTGCTCCTTCTTATCAATCGGAAAATAATATTCGCCTATCGTCCTCTGTGCCACCTCAAACACAACAACATCCGGTTTGAACTTTTCACAATAATATTGATAGTTTAGTACATTCACATAATTCTTCACGTAGATATATTCTCCGCAAGCATTCTCAAAAAACTTATATCCATATGTATTCATATGACTTCCTTGAAAAACCAATACTCGAGGAGCGCCTTCCTTCTTTCTCTGTGTATTTTCAAAGTACACAAAGGTAGGATATAATGGGTCTCTATATACAGAATCTTCATACTCGCTTGTTTTGTCAATTATCGGAATAGGTTCTTTATGTGTGATCATTGGCACTTCCTCATTGATAACGAATTCAGATTCTGATAATAAAGGCTCTAATTTTGTACCAAAATTCCATTCCTCTTTTGTATTTACATGTATATTAGGAAACTTGGTTTGAATATTTTGGAGCACATTGTTTACGCAGTAGTACCCCCCCCTATCATTATAATGCGCTGCATCAAATTTATTATTTACTACGTTTTCTCCCTTTGCATCGAGACTTTGCAACAGCTGTCTATTATCGACTGTGTTCACGCCGTTTGCATTCAGATCCTCAAACATTCTGTCCATCCACGACGGATCATAATACAGACCTTTAGGCAAAAGTCCACTTCTAATCGTAGACTTATCTGGGCTGAGTGTAAATACAAAATACATGCCATTATCATTACAGTAGTGTTGCATTTCCGAAACATGGTTCACAAAAGAATCGAGATATGCGTCGTCCTCAAAATAAAACGTATCACTCCTAGCATAGATCTGTTTATTTTTCCCATACATGTAAGAGGGGTGCACCAGCATTCCGAAAACTTTATCGTGAGCTTCTTCATACGCTTTAATGTAATTGTTCCGGAAACCTATTCTGTCACTAATATATGCATCTACAGCAGACGTAAAGCTTCCACCTGACCTGAAAGCTTCAATAGGATTCTTTGCCAGATTGCGGTTATCTATTTCAGATACAGCATCCGGTTTTGTATTAAGTTTTGCCATCGGAACCAAAAGGAAGGCAAAAAATAATACTATAAATATACTATTTGCTCTTCTGATTATCTTCATGGTCTTTCTTTCTAAAACTGGAAATATATGAATGGACTGTATGTAGAATTTATCATAAAGGCTACTGAAACAAGCAGCAAAATAATTAGTACTGCTTCCTTCAAAATATAAAACCAAGCCTTTCCATTCATTGCTTTATAAAAGTCTTTAAGTTTCTGATTTCCTAATAGTGTGGCTCCAATAAATCCAATGACAATAAATGTGATGAGCCGTGCATCAAGATAGTATTCCCAAGTCATCGGGATCAATGAATAATCATATTTCCCAAATAAAGAGAAAAACCAAGTGGCTGTATTTCTCAAACTTCCAAACCTAAATAATTGCCAAGCGGTAGCAGAAATGATGAAAGTGACGATCCATTTGAAGAAACTAGGAATTTTCTTATACCACTCTTTATCCCTGATCACTCTTTCTATCACAACGCAGCAACCATGGATTGCTCCCCATATAATGTAAGCTGCACCAGCACCATGCCAGATACCGGTAACAGCAAAAACGACCGCTAAATTCACTAAGGTACGATTCTTTCCTTTTCTGTTACCTCCAAGAGGAAAGTAAATATAATTCTTAAAGAAATTTCCTAAAGAGATATGCCACCTTCTCCAAAATTCAGTTATAGACAATGATCTATACGGAAAGTTGAAATTCTCAGCAAAATGAAATCCGACCATCTCGGATACGCCAATAGCAATATCTGAGTACCCTGAAAAGTCATAATATATTTCAAGTGCATAACAAATCCAACTCAGCCAGGCCGTACCGGCATCAATATTTTGCCCGTTAATATTATTTATGAATGCCCCGAATGTATCGGCCAAGATAACTTTCTTTGCGAATCCAATAATCAGTCTGTTAATGCCTTGAACAAATTCAGATGTGGAAACTGGTCGAGTCTTTATCTGCGGCTGAAAGTCTCTCCAAAGAATAATTGGTCCAGAGACAACTTTCGGAAAGAAAAATATATAAAGTAAACAATCAAACAGATTGCCTGCCGTTGCATTGCCTTGATAAATATCTACGAAGTACGATATTATTGAAAATGTAATAAACGATATACCTAACGGCACAGTAATGTTCGTATATCTATTCGTATCAACATAGAAATAATCTGAAAGGAATCCCGCTATAGTGGATGCATATTTGAAATGATATAGCAAATAAACTGCTGCTACTATTCCGACAAGCGTCGGAATAATTGCGACATGAAATTCCGTTGTTCTTTTTTCTTGATCTACAGTGTATGGAATTGAAACAGTAATGCTTCTTAATCTATTGATAAACAATCCAAATAGAAATACTATTCCTGCATCAAGTAAGAGAAACAAGGCCGAGGCAGCAAGCGCCCAAGAATAAAAGACTATGCTAAAGAGAATAAGAATAATATTGCCAATGACAAAATTCTCCTTGTTCCTCATTCCTTTATAGAACAGATAATAAGCACCTAAGCTAAGTGGCAGAAAAACATATAAAAATGTAGTTGTTGTAAACCCCATATTTAACCCGGTTTCAATTCAATAATTGGTATATACCTTATATAAACCATTAAATTTCTATTAATGCTTACTGATTTTCCGATTCCGGAATATCCCTAGGCAGAAGCAAATATATTATCGCCAAAAAAATACCCCCATGTGTAAGCAAGATAGTAAAAAATGAAGAACTTATTAATGATATACTAATGGCAATAATAGATGCAATTCTTACTTCTTCTCGCTGCCCTGACGAAAACGAATCTAATACTTTTAAAAATCCAATAATCAAAGCAGGCATAATAAAAAATCCAGGGTATCCTAAATTATAATAAGCATCTGAAAACAAACCATTGTTTGCAGAATTATTGGCGCTTCCAAAATATATTTCTCCTATAATATTTGTGATTCTCATACCATATCTTGACTTAAATCCAAAGTGACGAATAAGTCCTTGTCTAAAATAATCGGGACCGTTTTGAGAAACAAACTCGTAATAATAGTAATTTAACCGTTGAGGAAGGAAAAATGCTCTTCTTATGATAAGTCCATCAATAACCATTGATTTCGTTACTATATATTCTATCAAACCAAAAATCAATAATATTGATAATGCCACTATCATGTATTTAATAACTGCTTTATTTCTTCTGATTATTGCATAAGCAATTAACGCAGCGAGCAGTGAAACAACAACGCTTTTAGATCCATCTATAAAAAAAGTCACCATTAAAGTACCGGCATAAACAAAAGCGAAAATTTTATTTTTATTGCTTAACGCCCATACAGTCAATGTTGGTAATATCATCTTTATTCCAGAAAATAGATAACTAACTAATGTCGGCATTTGATATGATGATGCTTCTTCTCGCCTCGCATAAACATCATATAAAGAAAAGTTCACCCTAAAATGAGAATAATACCCCCAGATAAATATTATTACCAAAACAAGAAAAACCATTAATATGTTTAGGCCTTTTTTATTAAGTTTAAAGCATGACGGGGCATTAATTGTATTAAACAACCGGTTGTAGAAAAACAAGAAGAAAAAATAAAGAAGAAACCATGGTACAAATGTTGCTCTAATATACCCGAATAAAACAGTGCTTGGTATGTAACATATAAGGTACAATAAATATAATGTTGTGGAACAGAAATTCACTTCTCCACATAAGTTTGCTATCGAAAAAATTGGCAGAAAACTTAAAATCCAAGATATTACATACATGCCATAGGTATTTTCCATAATGAGGCCCATATAAGTATATCCTGGCGAAATCAAATAAACATAAGATAACTCTAATAATATTCTATAAAATAGTACTAAAATTGCCAGTATGCATAAATCTGTTATATTAATCCTAATGATATATTTAGAGTTATCATAATCCATATTTATAAAGATCCTTTTTCTTTATTTATTTCAGTTATCATACCATCTGCTTTTTGATATTTTCTTCCACAGTCAGGGCATATTAAAATGTCGTTATTCTCTCTCAATACTTGCCCGCATTCGCATGTCCAGCCAATTTGTTTTGCCGGAACACCTGCCATCAATGCGTGTTGCTTTACATCCTTTGTAACGACAGCTCCTGCAGCAATAGTACAATACTCTCCTAATTCGTGACCACAAACTATAGTAGCGTTTGCGCCAATTGTAGCATCATGACGAACTAATGTTTTCTTATAGCCAGCATGTCCCTTAGGATATCTTACCCTAGGCGTCAGATCATTAGTAAATACCATAGAGGGGCCGCAGAATACATTATCTTCTAGAATTACTCCTTCAAAAACAGATACGTTATTTTGAATTTTTACGCCATTCCCGATAACTGCATTATTTCCTACATTCACATTCTGACCCAATGAACAATTCTCTCCTATTTCAGCCCCTGATTGAATGTGGCAAAAATGCCATATCTTTGTCCCTTTCCCGATTCTTACATTGTTATCAACGTATGATGACTCATGTACAAAATAATCTTTATCCATATCTCAGTTTCCCTTCTCGTGGAAATCAAACACTTCATTTGTTCCAAGCATTCCACTATTAAACATCATTATTACGATATCGGGCTTTTCATTATCAATAAATTCATAAATATCTTTTCTAAACCTTCCACTCTGTGTATCAATATTAATAAAATTCTTAAAATACAAACTCATATACGCAGTAAAAGGCCGCCCATATGAATCAGATATCAGTAGACACTTTAGATTATTCTCAGCGTCGAAATTTTCTACTCTCATTTCGCAATAAGAATTGTTCAGCACTGAACAATAATAATCAGACTCCTCCGGATCTGAGAACATCACATCTTTGAATGTCCCCGATTTATCTATCTCTACCGTGTTATCTTTTATGTGTTGATAATGAAGATTTGTTTCAAACTTAGGATATATATAAGTAAAATCATCCAATCCAGAATATGGTTCACCAATTCTTCTTCCGATGGAGCCAAGAAAGACCTTGTGTTTTGTTTCAAACAGATACCGAGATTTGTCAGATGCATTTTCATTCCTCAATGATGGGAATTTCTTTTCTAAATCTCTTTCAATAACCTGTACAGCATCAAAACACGTTTCAGTTTTCCAATGATGGTCGGTCACATAATGGAAATCTCCGCCTTGATAATTTTTTCTTAAATCAACTATACAAATGTCATCACTATTTAAACACAAAATAAAGTAATTTGCATTTAAATCGGTAAAATCCCCGGCACCTACCGGAACATTCTCGGTATCAGAAGATGTTTTCCATGGAACCTGAATATAATAAAAGGGAACTGATCTTTGAATGCAATATCCTGCCAACTCATTTACATTTCCTGCTTCCTTCTGCAATTCTTCTTGTGGAACTTCTTTTTCTATAACAAAGAGCTGTCCGTCTTGCCCCCTGACTATTGTACCTTTGCTATCTGTATACTCTATTCTTCGTTCAACCTTCAGCAATTCCGAATATCCATCAAGAAATAGATTGCGAAATGGCAAATTGCTATTTAAAGACTCTTCTATAGGGGCCAAAGGGCTTTTAACATTCCTAATAAAAGCTCCGGCTAATCCTTTACCATTAGTAAAAGCTATTTCAAAAAAAATAATGCTTACAAGCAGCATCAATGTTATTGTTGTAATTGACTTACTTATTTTTCCCATCAAATCACTACTTCAAAAATTAAAATATATAAATGGATTATATGAATTCATAGTCAAGCAGGAAACACACAGAAACCATAAAATCAAAATTATTAATGGTTCAAAAATATTAAGTACAATATTACCTTGTTTTAGTTTGCCTATTTTAACTTTTAATTTCTTACAACCTGGTGTACTAAAAAATACGCTCATAAACAAGATAACCGCATAGTTTCTCAGTTGGAACAGATCTACCGCATTTGACATTGATTTATTCCTGTACATCATTTCAATGTATCTTATACCATCTGATAAACCATCAGCATGAAAAATAACCCAACCTGTAATAACGCATATTAAAGCAAATATCTTATAAATCACTTTGAACCACTTTGATTCGTGTATTTTTTTATGGAATACAACTCTTTCAAGCATCAATAACAAAAAGTAATATAGTCCCCATGCAATGAAATTCCAATCAGCTCCATGCCATAAGCCGGTAAGAAACCAGACGATAAACAAATTTCTTATGTTTGCCCAGTACCCCCCCCTTGAGCCCCCGAGGGGTATATATACATAATCTCTAAACCATGTACTTAAAGAGATGTGCCAACGCTTCCAAAAGTCTCTTATCGATGAACAAATATAAGGGTAATTAAAATTCTCATTAAAATGAAAACCTGTCATCATGCCAAGTCCTATTGCCATATCAGAGTAACCTGAAAAATCAAAATAAATTTGAAATGTATACGCAACGGCTCCCTCCCAAGCGCCAAGACATGACAACTTGCTTAAATCACCACTAAAGTAAAAATCGGCAAGTTCTCCTAAAAAATTCGCAAGGAGCACTTTCTTGGATAATCCAAATACGAAGCGAATAATCCCTCTCGAAAAATCATTCCAATTCTCATGCCGATCTACTAATTCTCTTGCTACTGAGTTATATCTTACAATAGGTCCCGCAATGAGCTGCGGAAACATCGAAACATATAAAGCCGTACCCAATAAATTTCTTTGTGCCCGAGCTACACCCCGATATATATCCGCAATGTAGGAAATTTCTTGAAATGTAAAAAATGAGATTCCTATTGGCAGTTGAATATTCGGAATGTGTAGAGAAAGTCGAAAAATCTGGTTAATTGCCATTACACCAAATCCCGCATACTTGAAAATTCCAAGAAAGAATATATCTATACAAACGCCAAAAACAAGGGCTGCTTTCCTTTTGATCTCATTGTTTGTTTTCTCAATAATCCTTCCTACAAAGTGATTTATAATAATACTTGTAATAAGAAGAAAGATATTCTCTGGTTCACCCCAAGCATAGAATATCAGGCTAAATATCAATAAAATTATATTTCTGTAAGTTCTATTTCTTCCAGCATAATAGATAAATAAAAAAGCAGGGAGAAAAAGAAGCAAAAATGTATTACTGGAAAATAACATCTTTATGCACTTAATATGTCCAAAAATCTTTATATGAATGCTGCCTCAACTGATCTACTACTCCTATGCCATTATCACAATACATCATATCACCGATTTCCAATTCCGAAATTGTTGAAACTTGTTCTGTATCATCTATATGTATTTGAATTGAATCAACAGAAGAGAACTTTGCTTGATCCAGGCCAACGAAGCCAAGATAATTAAACAATATGGTATTACTTCCCTTTCTAATTTTAGGATAATATCTATATATTTCATTCCCTTCCTTATCAACAAGAAAAAGTTCAATCCCATATTCAGAATTTGAAGGATTATTTATGGTTAATAAATAATAGCCATTTTTATCAGATGCAACAGGTTTATTTAAGTTATAAACAACTAAAGCACTACCGGCTTCATTAAGATCTTGATTAAGCGTCAACTTTCTCTTGCAAAATGATTGCGAGTCCCCATCAATATCACAGGTATACTCTAGTGCTTTACAATTATTGGGTTCTTCGGTAAAAGTAATATCTCCACTCCCCAACAAGGTATAAAAGTCACGAGATAAATTGCCATAAATCTTGTAAGAACTTGCATCAGGTGGCACTTCTTCATAGATGTATGCGCCACTTACATCTCTATTCATTTCCTCAATAGTGTCTATTTCATTGCCTTCTTTATCATATATACATAATTTAGTTGGATAAATATCTACATAATATGGATGAGGCGCACCAGCCCGTAAAAAAACAATATAACATTTATTCTCTCTTCTTATTCCATATACCGGATAAAGTTTGTCCCAGATTTCAATTCTATTTTTATATTCCTGTTCAAAAAACTTCTGGTTTGTTAATTCGTATAAAGCCTTTAGGGCTTTAATCTCAATAAACATCTTTTCCGAGCGATTAATAATTTTATGTCCATCGGTAAAATTCAGAGAATACCAAGTCCAATTATTATCGAGATAATAAAATTCACTAGCATGACTCTTATAAGAAGTCAAGACCTTATCCAACATCAACCCAAGTGTTCGATTATTTGTCGCTTTATAAAGCAACTCCATTGCTACGGTGCCAAATAAAGAACCGTTGTATACATACCAAGCACTTTCTTGATCTACATTTTCCCATGAATATTCTAATGGCCACCAGGAATTGTTTGATTCTTTAAGCATAAATCCATGCTTATCCGGAGTTTCCGAAAAATATTTTATCAGAGACGTTACGTCATTTTTATACTTCTTATCATTTGTTCGCTCAAAGGCAAGTTGGCAACAGACCGCCAATAATGGGGCATCCATAGCTGTAACATACTCTCCGCCTGGTACACTTTCATATGGCTCTCGTGGCAAATATCCATATTTATTATACTGATCTATATAGAAATCAATGATATTTAAATCCTCACTTAAATGATCATTAGTTTCACAAAATCTTAAATCATACAGAACATCTGGACAATCTCTTAAAACATCTTTTCGCTTTTGATTTTCAGGACTTCCACCTGCCCCCCCCAATAATGGTCCAAACAGTTCAGCATCACAATCCATCAACTTTATTGTCTTGTCGTTAAATATATGATATGAAACAGAGCTCTGTGTGAGAGCCAACACTAATAAAACTATAATAATCATGCAGGCAATTATGCTTATTGATTTATTCTTCTTTGCGTATCTTTTCATGCTAGTTCTCCATTCATTTCGTACATCATAAACTAAGAATTGTTATATATTATTTGCGATTCAAGATTACTATAAAACATTCACCTTTTCATCTTTACCATCTTCAACATATGGATGCCCTGTACCACATATCGCCAAAACATTAAGATATTAATAAGAAGAGAAATAGATGCTGTCACTAGCACTCTGATAAAATGATAAGAACTTGGTATGAATTCCCGAAGCCAAAATGAAACAAAAATACAAAAGCATGCAGAAATTATTGCTGAAAATACATCTCTAAATTCCAAAATATTCACTAAATATTTATTATGCCTTTTAGACATCAACATATTAAGTATACCAGAAATCATTGTTGATATACTTGTTGCTAATGTTACTCCGAAAATTCCAATATAATGTGACAAAACGATGCTCAAAAAAATATTACTAATAATACTTATTGCTGTATTAATCATGGGTTGTTTTGAATCCATATAGCCATATTGAAACCGGCTAAACAACTCCTTGGAGCTTAAAAAAGGTATTGAAAATGCATAACCTATTAAAGCATTTGTAGCAAATGCAACAGCTTGATGTGAAAATGCCCCTCTTGCAAAAATAATAGTGATTATTTCCCTTGCATTAACTATAAAAATAATACTTATTGGAATTAATACTGCCGTACATATCCTATTCGCTTTTATTATCAGATCCGCAACCTGTTTTTCTTTTTCCTCAGCGATATATTGACTTATATATGTAAAAAAGACTGAACTCACTGAGCCAATAAGTGTTACAACCAGATTTAGCAATACCGCAGCATATCCTAGTGCTGTAACCGCCCCTTCACCTATTCCGGAAACAATAATGGCATCTACTTCTTGGTTAATAAACACCATCGCATATCCGAGAAAAAGTGGCCCAGCCATTTTTATTTGTTTTTTTACTTCGTTATCAATGGCTACATCTATTTTAATATCAGCGCTCCAATACGGCCTTGACGAGATACTCAAATAGATAAAATTAATAATTAGATATACGTAATATCCTATTGCCAAAACCACCGGACCTTTTGTTTTGCCTATTGCCAATGACATGAAAATTATAACAACACTTTGAATAACAGAAGAAAATTCTCCTTCATTAAAGTGTTGATTTGCTCTGAGAATTGAATTAAATACCGTTGCATATACCAACATAATTAGAGCTGGGCAAAAATATCTAATATATTTTGTTAATCTATACGATAATTCAGCTGAATATGTTGGTGCAATAATCCTTGATAAAACAGGAGCCGTTAGGGCAAACAAAAGCATAATGCAAATTGAGATTATCGTCCACAGCTTAAATATTTTTGAAATATACTTGTTGCCATACGCTTCATCAGAATTCTTTACCTGAATATATATTGGAATAAACGAGGTTATAAATACTTGACGGAGTACATATTCAATATTTCCTATTAGATTTTGTGATAAGTTTATTAAATCAGTCTCGATTGTTGCACCATATATTCCCGCCGTTATCATTTGTTTGATAAAGCCCAACAGCTTTGCTATAAGGATAATGACGGTAACGGAAAATACTTTTTTAAATATTAATGTGCTATTCTTTTTCATACATTATCACGTCTGAACATCGAACAGTCGTAACAAAAGCTCTGTATTGATAAACATTTCTACCCCTTCATTATATCGATCCTTCTCATATACTCGCTTGACTTTATCTATGTCAAAAAATCTGGCACTCTTGCTGTCGGTAAACAAATTATAAATATATTCAGAATCAAATCCATCTATCCATCTATTACGAGGAGATGGCCACCCCATTTTATTTTTTCTCCATACAACTTCTGTCGGTAGTTTTCCTTCTATATATTTCCTCAAAGGATATTTAGTATATCCATGTTGTATTTTATTTTCTTCTGGAATAGTACACGCCCTTTCAATATATCTATAATCTATAAAGGGAACTCTACTTTCCATGGAAAAGGCCATATAATTTCTATCATCATTTCTAAGAATATGAGTTAACTGTGTCCTTCTAATTTCATTATATTGCAAATCAGGCAACGTACGAAACGAAACTAGTTGTTTAACCTCATTAAGATTTCTCACAAGATTAATTAGTGATTTTGAAGCAATTGGTTTAATCCTGTGAATGACATATTTTCTCCTTAAATAGAAATTGTTAAAGTATATAATGTATTCAATCAGTTGTTTTCTAGACAATATGCTATTATTGACTGCTTCCTTAAACGAAAGTACAAATTGTATAATTCCTTTTTCTCTTAATACATCAAGCAAATACCAAGCATAATATCGTTCATATCCAAACATAGTTTCATCGGACCCTTGCCCATTTAACATTACTTTGACATTGAACTTTGAAATATTTTTTAACATTAAAAAACTTCCAAGTGCTTCTATTGGAAAAAGCCCCTCAGAATGCCATATTGCTTCCTTATAATCGTAATAAGCATTATCCGTTTTAGGGTAAATCTGATGCCCGGTTACGCCACAAAATTTATTTGTAAGGTCAGCAAACTTCCATTCATCACCCTTCTCATAGTTTTCCCAACAGCTTGTAAAAGTATTGACTTCTTTAGAGTCGATTCCCTTTTTACGAAATAGTTCACTTACTTCTGCTGTCAAAGTAGAACTATCCAGACCGCCAGAAAGTAAAATACCTATTGGCACATCGCTTCTTGTACGAATATCCACTGCATTTTGGTGGATTGAAAAAATATCATTATAGACACTGTTGTAGTTCTTCTCATATGTATTTATATCCCAGTACTGTTTTATCTCAGTGTTTTTTATAACAATATTTTCCTCTTCAATTTCAAAGGAAACCGTTAAATTATATCCTCCTTTAAGAGCTTTTATATCTCTAACAAATGTTTCTTCCGAATAATCTGTAAGTTTCCATGCTATTTGAACAGCTAAATAACGGTCATTAGCGATTCTTGGAACAATATCATTTTGGCATATCTGTTTTATTTCTGAAGAAAAAATAAAATTCTCATCATCTAAATAATAATAAAACGGTTTTGCTCCCAATCGGTCCCTTGAGCAGAACAATGTATTTTTCCTTTTATCCCATAGTGCAAAAGCCCACATACCATTAAAATGTTGAACGCATTGTTCTCCCCAAGCCATATAAGCCTTTAATAATACTTCGGTGTCTGAATTCGAAGAAAAAGTATACCCTTGACTTATTAGTTCATGCTGAATTTCAATATAATTATATATTTCTCCATTAAATGTTATGCAATAATTCTCATCATCTGAAACCATTGGTTGATGACCAGCGGGCGATAAATCAATTATACTTAATCTTCTATGACCTAAGGCACCAAAATACCTGCCCTCTGGTATACTTTCTACGAAAGGAATCTCAGAAACGCAAGAGTCTTTTCCTCTGAAAGCTGCAATCCTATCTGGCAAAATTCCTAGATAGCCTTCATCATCAGGTCCTCTATATGCAGCGATATTATTCATTTTTTCAATAGTCTTAAAATTAATCTTTTTTTTAGTATTAAACCAGCCACAAATACCGCACATATCGATTCTCCTAAATAATTATTTACAGTCTCCAGAATCTCATTCCTGAAGCCTTAAGCTCATCCATTCTATATAAACTCTTAACATCTACTAGGACTTTTTCTTTATCCTTAAGTTCGGGTTTAAAAAGCTGCTTAAGCTGCATAACAGACATATTTCTGAATTCATTATGCCCTACAGCCACTATCACGCAATCAGCCTTGGGTAATTCGTCAAACGGAATCAGATCCACATCATATTCCTGCTTTGCGACAGCCGGATCTGCCCAACTATCTGTAACAACAGGAGTAATCTCATACTCTTTGAGACGATTAATAATATCTACTACCTTGCTATTTCTAGTGTCAGGGCAATTTTCCTTAAAAGTAATACCAAGCACAACCACTGTAGCTTTCTTAGGTGCCTGTCCAGCTTCGATCATCTGCTTGATAGCAGCATCCGCAACATACCCGCCCATAGAATCGTTGACCTTACGTCCGTTCAGAATTATCTGGCTGTGATAGCCAAGCATCTCGGCACAGTTAGTAAGATAATACGGATCAACTCCAATACAATGGCCGCCAACGAGACCCGGCTTGAATCCTAGCGCATTCCACTTAGAATTCATTCCGTAAAGGACCTCATTTGTATCTATTCCAAGCTTGTCGCAGATAATTGCTATTTCATTCATGAACGCAATATTGATATCACGCTGGCTATTTTCTACAACTTTGACCGCCTCTGCAGTCTTGATATTTGAAACAGGTACAGTTCCTGCTTTAATCACAATATCATAAACCTTCTTAATTTCATTTGCTGACTCTTCATCCATGCCAGATACAACCTTACGGATGGAAGTAAGTGTATGTACTCTGTCGCCAGGATTGATTCGTTCCGGTGAGTAGCCAATTTTCCAGTCTACTCCACATTTTAAACCTGATTCCTTTTCAATAATTGGAACGCAAACATCTTCTGTAACGCCAGGGTATACTGTAGACTCAAATACCACTATTGTACCAGGAGTGATATTCTGACCGACTGTACGTGAAGCTCCCTCTACGGGCTTAAGATCAGGAGTCGTATCTTTATTAACCGGGGTCGGTACTGCTACAATGATGAACTTTGCTTCTTTAAGTCTAGAGGCATCTGAAGTAAATTCAACGGTCGTTTCTTTAATGGCTGGTCCGACTTCATTTGTTGAGTCAATACCATTAGCGTATTCATTGACACGTTTTTCATTTATATCAAATCCAATGACATGAATATGCTTTGCAAACTCTACTGCAATTGGCATTCCTACATAGCCAAGGCCGACAAGTGCTAATTTTTCTTTCCCTGAAATAAGACCGTTATAAATATTGTTAAACTCCATCTCTCTATACCTACTTTCAATCAAACATTACCCAAAAAGCTCATAACCGCATCCACAACTTGATTAACATCTTCTTCTGTCTTGTATGGATCAAGCGGAAGACTCAATACTTTATCGCACAATTCCTCAGTGACCGGGCAATCAGCGGATGCACTATCTGTTCCTTCGAATGCCAACTGGTTATGCATTGGTTTCAGATAATAAATAATCGCAGGGATGTCCTGTTCTTTTAGATTTGCCTGAAGTTTTTCTCTTCCTTCCTTTCCGAAACCATCCGGAAGCTGGACGGTATACTGTGCCCAAGAGGAAAGGTAATTTTCAGGAACAAATGGTAAAACCACGCCTTTTTCCTCCACCTTAACCTCTTCAAATTTTGCCGTGTAAAGTGCAGCAACTTTATTTACGTCAGTTAGCTCAGTATTAGCAAATGCATTTAGTTTTATTCTAAGAATAGCTGCTTGAATCGTATCAAGACGACTGTTCATGCCAATTCGAATATTGTCGTACTTCGAACTGCCTTTTCCGTGAACAGCATAGGATCTAAGGAGTGCATCCCACTCATCATTATTGGTGAAAATTGCCCCACCATCACCGTAACATCCGACAGGTTTTGCTGGGAAGAAGGATGTTGTTGAAATATCTCCAAATGAACATGCCTTTTTGCCATGTAGCTCTCCGCCAAATCCCTGCGCCCCATCTTCCAGCAAAAGAAGCTTGTGTTTTTTGCAGATATCTTGAATTTTAACGAAGTCAGCCGGAAGTCCAAAAAGATCTACAGCCACTACAGCCTTAGCACTATATTTTCCAGTCTTTTCTACTTCTGTAATTGCTTTCTCTAGTTTTTCTGGATCAATGTTGTATGTCCTTCTATCAACGTCCACAAAGATAGGTGTAGCGCCAACCGCGCTTACAACTTCACCCGAAGAAAAATATGTAAAGTCTGGGACGAATACCACATCACCAGAACCTATTCCCCATGCCATCAACGCCAATTGAAGTGCATCTGTTCCATTTGCACATGTTACACAATGCTTTACAGCAACATACTCGGCAAGTTCCTTTTCAAGCTCCTTTACAGGCTGCCCTCCTATGAATGCCGCGCTTGTACATACTTCTTCAATAGCCGAATCAATTCTTGGTTTTAATACTTGATACTGCTTCTTCAGGTCTCTGTATTCCATTGCTGTCTCCTTAAAAAGTCCCTTTCATATCTGTACTTGCAAAATCCTCTAATGGAAGTTTTACTGGCATACCAGTTTTCATACTCTTATAAATGGCCAGGATCATCTCCAGTGCATTACGTCCTGCAATCGCATCTACATAAGGCTTATGGTGGTTCTTTATACTATCTATTACATCTGCAAACAGACTAGTATGTCCGTTACCATACACATTTGATGTAGCTTCCTCTAACCCCTTGTTCTCTTGATCAGCCTCTGTCTCGTCTGCAAAATCCCATACATCAATATTGTTTGTTGACTTACCACCAATTTTTACAGTCCCATTTTCCCCAAACAAATATAACGTCTCTTCAAGGTTCTTAGGATAAACATTGGTAGTCCCTTCAATGGTTGCTACTGCCCCATTCTTGAAGGTGACTACTGCCATACCCACATCTTCCGCTTCAAGATAATGATGGAACTGTTGACGAGTTACACCATACACTGTATCTACCTCATTACCCATCATCCATCGAAGGAGATCAATTCCGTGAATACACTGGTTCATAAGGCATCCGCCATCATCCTGCCAAGTACCTCTCCAAGGTGCCTGATCATAATACGCTTTGTTTCTATTCCAGCGGACATGAATAGAACCATGTGAAATTTTTCCAAACCTACCCGATTCAAGAGCTGCTCGAGTCTTCTGCACCGCGATATTAAATCTGTTCTGATGGCATGCAGATACTACTACACCCTTCTCTTCAGAACGTTTGATGATTTCGTCAGCATCCTTCATGTTCATAGCCATAGGCTTTTCGATGATTACGTTGATTCCATGGTCAATGCAATAAAGAGCAATCTCAGCATGAAGTCCAGATGGAGTTGCTATAGAAACTAATTCGAGATCCGGATGTTCTTCTATCATCTGTTTGTAGTCAGTATATCTTACAATGTGATCTTCATTATTTGGCTTTTGCTTTTCAAAAAGGATATCAATATTCTCCGGTACAATATCGCATGCAGCAACAAATTCAAGATTATTATTGTTTACTGCTTTCACATGATTTACAGCAATTCTTCCACAGCCGATTAATGCATACTTCATTAATTAATTTCTCCTTTATCTCTTCTCTCATCAAACTTCAACATTGCATCTACAATTTTTTCCGAAGCATGGCCATCGCCAAATGGTTGATATTTTTCATCAATCCTCTGCTTATGACTGAGCTTATCAAGAATATCTTTTGCAGAAGGTTTTGCTAATTCGTTTCTGTTATCAACCATAGTTGCAGGCCAAACAACAAAATTTAGTACCGTTACGCACTTTTTCTGTGCAAAAAATGCCTCCGTCTGCAATCCTCCTGAATCTGTAACAATTTTTTTTGCATGAAGAGTTAAGCTAGCACTCTCCAAATATCCTACCGGTTCGCAAAAGATAATATTCGAATAATGTTTTTCTGAATTAAGTCTTAAAGCGCGTGCTTTGTTTCTTGGATGAACGGGATATATTGTTGGAGAATCCAAGGAATTCATCGCGTCTAGAATCTCGGATAAATTTTTATCGTCGTTTGTATTTTCTTCTCTATGACACGTCATATAATAATATTCACTTGGAACAGAAACGCTATCAGACCCATCAAGTAACTTTAGTCTCACATCGCTTATGGAAACCTTCTTACTATTTTTTGCAAAGGCGTCAAACATTGTATTCCCCACAATAACCGCCCTATCTGCCAAATTTTCTGCAACCAAATTATCAAAATCCTGCTTAGTAACCGGAAATAATAACGAAGAAACGTGGTCTACACAAACCCTATTAATTTCCTCAGGGTTTGTCATGCTATGGGTTCTAGTTCCCGCCTCGATATGACATATTGGAATATGTAATTTAGCCGCAGCAAGTGCTGCCGCCAACGTTGAATTGGTATCCCCATATATCATTACCCAATCAGGCTGTTCTTTAAGCAGAACCTCTTCAATACTTATCAACATTTTTCCGGTCATCTGACCATGAGTACCACCTGAAATTCCCAAATTGTAATCCGGGTGAGGAATATCCAACTCATCAAAAAACTGCTCCGACATGTTATAGTCAAAATGTTGTCCTGTATGAACAATGACTTCATTGTAATATTTTCTAAGATTAGGAGATACCGCTGACAATTTAATAAACTGTGGCCTAGCCCCTACAACAGTAACTACTTTCATACCTTTTTATCCTTTATAGTTCACTTTTAACGATTTATAAAGTTCTACCAGCTTTTTTTCTTCCACTGTCCAATTAAATTCTTTTTCAACCGCAAATCTGCCATTCTTCCCCATTTCCATAGCCAATTTAGGGTCGTCTATCAATGTCTTGATTGCTTGTCTTATTTCATCGACATTGTTCGGATCAACACAAATTCCACAATGGTATCTTTCAATGAAATCTTTCCAAAGTTGAAAGTCAGTGCATACTACCGGTAGCCCTGCCATCATTTCCTCAAATATTTTTGTATTCCCCATTGTGCCAACTTTATAATCTGTATTATGGCCATAACTAAGTACCGCAACACCAACTGCTGCTTTTTTTAATTCATCCGATACTTCTGAATGGCTAATAATTCCTAAATACTCTACATTTTTCCATGCATGGCACTCTTTTAATTGGTTCAAATAATCATTTCTTACCGGTCCCATTAAAATATAATGGCTATTAGGTATTGTTTCTAAAGCATTTATTATATTTTCATGATTCCATTGTTTTGAAATTCCACCGGCAAATACAACCGATCTGCTAGAATAATCGGGCATCTCTGCCTTCTCTAGGATTGGGAAATTAGTAATAGCTTCAACTTTTTTTGAAAATTTTTCAAAATATGGAGCCATGTTTTCCGTTGCAACTATTGTACAATCTATTGCCCTGCAGACATGTTTTTGATAATGATAATAGATAACATGTATGATCTTTCTCAGCCATAGCGGTATCCAAAACTTTTCGAGAATCGCTTCCGCCGTGTTTTCATGGCTGTCAAAAATAACTGTTTTCCCTTTTCTTTTGAATCTTAGGGCATATGGTAATAATTCCGGGTCATGAAAATGATATATATCTGCATCAATATTTTTTGCGGCAATATAAGCAAGTTTTGCGAACTTGGTCATGCGGTACAATCTACTACCTGTACATTCTCCAATGCCGACAATATTTACATTATTTTTTTTATATGAATCGCCACTCTGCACCAAAAAAACATCGTATCCCTCATTAGCCAAAGATGTACATTCTTTATGAAAAATACGCACATCTTCAGGGTTATGTGCACTAGTAACATGACAAACTTTAATCATAATTTTTCCGTTTCGTGTTTTATAGTTCCTCTAAAGCAGTTAAATATTTTTTTGCAATAACGTTCACATCATGGTTATCAAGAATATATCTTTTCCCATTCTCGCCGATTTCTTTTCTATCATCTGACGACATTTCATATATGCTTTTTATTAATTCAGCAAATTTATTCTTGGAAGTATTAAATACAAAGCCTCCTTTAGAGTCTTCTACCTGATTCCCAGGATAATCATAGCCTAGAATAGTCACAGCTCCAGAATATAGATATTCATTAAGTTTATTTAAGGATAAACCAAATCGATATGCTTCATTACCCGAATGATCTTCAACATAAGAAAGGCAAATATTCGAATGTCTCAAAAGTGTTGGAACCAATTCCTTATCTATTCTTTTACTAATTAAAACATTCGTAAGATGATTATCTTCCACATATTTCCTCATTCCATCATCTTCTTTTCCTGACCCGCAAAACACAAAAACAATTTTTCTGTTATAATTCAAAATTTCCTTGGCTGCTTCTAGCATCTTATAAACGCCTTCATAAGTTGTATAATATCCAGCAAATGTGCAAATAAATTTGCCTTCTATAAAGGAACTGATGTCTGTCGGAAGTTGTCCAGAATTCGCAAGCTTATCATAATTACTACAATTTATCGGTTGGCCGATCCAAATAACTTTTTGAGGATCAATGCTCTTTTCTTCACATATATACTTTGAACCATAAGGCATTGTAAAAAATACCAAATCTGATTTATTGAAAGAATCATCCTCTATCCTTTGCAATATCGAATAGAATGCATTGTGAAGGAAATCATCCCCCTCCATTTTTAATTCTAACGGCCAAAAATCTCTTACCTCCGCAACAAACTTTGCACCTGCTTGTCGAGCAACATTTCTTGCAGCTACCCAGGCAAAGGAATGCGGGCAAGAACCAATTACAAAATCGGGTCTGCCAAACTGTTTGGATAATCTCCTATAATTTCTAGTCAAATATTGCGCATACTGAACCATCCCAATAAAGCGCTTTGGCGTTTGATTATTACTATAGCCCACTGTTCTAAAATAATAATATCTTGAATGTTCATCTAGTTCGCTAACAAAAAAATCTTCACTGCTGATAAATTTATGAGTATGATGCGCAAAAGTGGACGCAAATACTGTAACATCATATCCTAGCTGAGAGAGATGCTGCGCAATATTATATTGTCTTGTGTATCCTCCATACTTGGGCTCAGATGAATAATGATCAAATATCCAAATTTTTTTCATGAATAATCCTATGCTTCCGTTCTTTTGATGCTTTCTCTAAAATTCACCACACAATATTTGAAGTTCCAATCATCAGAAAGGCTCATATCGCAATAATCATCGACAAAACCCTTCCTAACATTCTTGGACATCTTAACTCCTATTGGAATTGCCCAGTTAAATAAAGGCATAAAAACGACCTTATGATGTACCGATCTACTTACTTCCCTAACCAAATCTCCAGTAGATACTAGCTCTTTATTCTGCGGTGTATAAATACCGCCTTCCCCGCTATCAATCAACAACCTCACAAATTCGCAGAGATTATCAATGTAGATCATGCTTTTCTTATTTCGATATGTAGGAAAAATAGGAGTTTTCTTGGCAATCTTGCTAATGATATTATAATTGCCTTTACAGCCTTTACCATATACGAATGGCGGACGGACATGAGCGACTTTGAACGAGTCATCTTCTAATTTCCGAAGTAGGTTATCTCCCTGAAGCTTGCTGTCTCCATAGAAGCTGGTGGGGTCTTCAGCATTTCTGTCTGTGATGTGAGAACAGTAATCTCCGTAAACATTCATAGAACTAAAATATACCATCTGTGGTACACCATGCTCTTTGCTCCACTTTCCTATTTCTCCTGTCAGATCTCTGTTAACAGAATAGAAAAGCGGTTTCATATCCTCTGTTATATGATTGATATGAGCAATTCCAGCTAAATCAACTACCGAATCCACATTATTCCAATCAGCCTTCTTCCACTCATAGTTCATAGTAGGAACGATGGCGACATTATAGTCATCAGAGTATTGCTTAAGCCACGAATAGATATGTTCACCTATGTAGCTGTCTTTACCTAAAATTAGTACTTTTTTCACTTCTCTTCACCAGGTTAAAAAGTCATTATTCTGGATACGGAATACCACATTTTTTCCAGAATTCTATTCTTTCTTTTTTCGCCTTCTGAAACTCTTCTTCAGCATTATGATATCGCTCTATGAAATATGACTTTTTCATTTCAGCTACATAATCCTGATATTGAGGGAAATCGCGTTCTTTCTTCTCTTCCTCTGCCTCGAGAGATTTTAAACAATCCAATGCCCCATTATATTTACGATATATATTGTCACGTTCTCTAATAAAATCTTCTTCAGTATACATATCACTTTACCATAAAGCTTACTTCAAAAGCCTCTGCATACATTACTCCCGCCTGTGCACCTCTATACGCAGCAAGACCTCTCAGAGCTACTTCTGATCTCGGATGCGGATAAGGTCTCATTACACCTGCATAGGCAGACAGAGCCTCTATTTTCTTTGTCACACCCTCTTCACCAATCTCGACGAAAGTGTTCGGAATAAAGCGGTTCTCAGACGTATCAAGGGTCCATTCCGTGCTGCTCGGAACCTCCATATAAAGAAACTCCTTAAGCCTCGGCACCCCCTCTTTTCTCTGAAACAGACGGCACGCAGCATTTGCTGCATGACTCGTTTCCTGGTGATCGATGTTCGTATCAGATGGATGATGTGTGATGATTGCGTCCGCTTTCCAATCTTCGATGCAGCCCTCAATGAACTGAACAAGGTCCAGATGAGCGACCGTGTTCATTTTGATGTTCGGGAAGTCCGCGTGATAAACTTTCTTCACGCCCATGATCTCCATCGCGTGAGCCTCGTCTTCCTTCAGTGTTGCCGAAATATTCGCTCTCGCAGCAGCGTGACCTGACATGATAGCGACTGCCACGTTATTACCTTCCTCAGTAAGTTTATGAATGGTGGCCCCGGCTCCGAGTACCTCATCGTCCGGATGCGCCACAACGACTAAATAATTCATTTCTCTTTCTTTCCTTTTATTATATTCTCAGCCCTTTTCGAGCTGTTTCTTCCTATATTAATTACTCGTCCTCGTCCGCGTTTCCCTCGTTCTTCTACACCTAACTGATGACCTCGGCTGTTTAGTGTCAACCCTTAACTTACAGGGGTGCGGACTCGGCAGTCAGTGACAAATATGGGCAGTTAAGTGTTATCTGAGCGAATGGCGGACGGAGAGGCTCTGAAACATGTACAATTTGCATATATTTATTGTCCGCGAGTGTGCTGCTTTTATGCAACTTCACTAGTTTTTAATCCCTAACTGCCGCACCTACTATTCTCCGGCCTGTAGCCTCATCTACGTCCTGAGAATAGACACTCTTATACTCAGCCCCTAAGCTCTCCGCTGCATCCTCAATCAGCAGCGCACCATGTTAATCACAGATCTTCCTGATCTCATCAATCTTGCCCGGCGTTCCATAAAGGTGCGCTACGACAACGAGTTTCACTTCCGGATAGATCTGGAAAGCCCTAGATAACGCAACCGGGTCCATATTCCAGGTATCACGCTCTGTGTCGATGAACACAGCTTCGCCGCCCTCATAAGCGATTGGGTTTACTGTCGCATCGAAAGTCATATCAGAAGCAAAGACTTTGTGACCATGAAGACTTCCTTCAT
>Ga0256407_10003108_pt1 | contig 30180 bp, 24 predicted proteins | sample RumenRJG_04DNA_FD_193489 | JGI IMG/M metagenome (GOLD analysis project Ga0256407, IMG submission 193489) | Bovine rumen microbial communities from Lethbridge, Alberta, Canada - RJG_04 | ecosystem: Host-associated > Mammals > Digestive system > Stomach > Rumen | place: Canada: Alberta...
ACAACTTAATAAGATGAGAAAAAATAATAACAACAACATTATTTACAATTAACATTATTTATTAACAATCCAAATTAAAACTTTTAGTATTATGAAAAAGAAAGTACTATTTGCTTTAATCGCCCTGATGTCATTCGTGACTTCTTGGGCGGCTGGTTCTGTTGTTAAAGTCGGTGGATATGATGTCACCCTTACCGCTAAGGTGGTGGAACTTCCTGCAACTGGCAACGCAACAGCACCAACGGCTACCAAGGTGACAACTGGTAGCAGTGGAAACCTTCTGAAAGCAGGTGTTGCTCAGACGGTTTACAAAATTGACGAGGAAGGCAAACTGGCGCCAGCAGAACTGAATGAAGTGGGTAACTACTTCCTGAAGGTTACAGCTGACAACACGTTGTTTGTTCCTTTCATGGTAGGTAAGACAGGTGAGGCTTACTTCGACAGGGAGTACATCTGGAATAAGTCAACTTTTGACGCGTCTGTAGGAGATTACGCGGATAACCTTGATGATCCACAGTCACAGCACGGTATCTTGTTCAAATATTACAAGACAGTTTCCGCTGGTGCGGATGACATGGAAAACGGCGTACCCGCTTGGTCTGCTATTGCCAATCACGCAAGAAGATCTCTGATGTTCCCACAGATTAACTATCGGGTTAAAGGTCTTGGAACTGAGCAGAATGGCGTGAAGTACGCTGTGTATGCAACTTATCAAGTTAAGAATGGTGCTGGAACAGAATCAAAGGGTGCATATACCGAACTTGAAGGCGGAAAACCAGCACTTTATGGCGACGGCAACTACTGGATGCTTTCAATCCCACAGTTGTATGCAGGTAGGACGCCTTATGTAGCAGGTCAAGATAATGTAGAAGGTCTGACAATTGGTCATGGCTATGTTCTTAACTATTCAAATGGTGAAACAGTTCTGCCTAATGGCGGCGAACTTACTACAGAAAGCTCCATCAACGACGCTCTTGAAGCTGATTTCGGTTGGGATGATGTTCAACTCTACCTGGTTTCTCAGGTGGATCCATTCAAGTTGAGTGTTTCTCTCCAATCTTATTCAACAACTTATGCAGGTGAGGGAACAGTAACCCCTGTGATTGCTAGTGTACAATTTAACGGTACAGATGCTCCAGAATATGATTCTCAATGGTACAACCCCGCTGGCGAGCCGATAGTCCCAAGTACCACTAATGACAACAATTTCGCTGCTGCTGGTGCATATACTCTTGTTGTGACAACTACGGTAGAAGGCCTTACATATACAGCCGTTGCACAGTATGTTGTAGCAGCTAAGGAATTGACAGTGGGTGCGACTAACCTCTACAAGGGTTATGGCGATCCCGATCCTACTACTCCAGACTATGGTACGGTTTATTCACAGTTGGGAGCAGGTGACGATTTGAGCAGTCTCAACATCTCTGGTTTGACTATTATTAGAAGAGGTACAGCTGCAGGCTATGATCCCACAAGCGGTGAAGTCGGTGAGGTTATCCCTTACACCATCATCACTGAAGGTGCTACTACTGGCAATCCTAACTACACACTGAAGGTTACACCTGTTGACGCTAACATCATCGTTCGTAAGAAATTCCTCGGTGGTGACGAATTCACCTTCGAAGTTAAGGACAATCTTGTTTATGATGCAAGACCATTGATGCCTACAGTTACCGTGAAGAGAGGTGACGTCACCTTGGTGGAAGGCACCGATTACGAAGTTGCTCTCTACGATGAGAACACAGAAGATGACGTTCTGCCAAACAACACCGACGCTACTGCTGACAAAGATGGTAATCGCATTGAAGGCAAGACTGCTCCAAAAATCAAGATCACTGGTATCGGCAAATACACTTCTACCAAGTTTGTAAACGAGCAGGAGGTTGAAGAGCCTCAGATTGAGGAATTTGACATCCGTCAGCGCGAGATTACTACTGGTATGGTTTCAAATGTTGCTGATCAGCTCTTCGCCAATGCAGATTTGACACCTGCCGTAACTGTTAAGTTCACAAACGGTGCAGCAACGCCTGCAGAGGTGACATTGACACCTGCAACAGACTACACCGTGACATACGCAAACAACAAATATGCTAATGCTGCAAACTATCAACCATCATTGACTGTTACTGCAGTTGAGAATGGTAACTATTGGAGCAGTGCAAAGAAGGATTTCGATATTCTTCCATTCCACTTCTATCTGAAACCAGCTGATGGTCAGGGTAAGATTTATGGTACGGATGATCCAGACGAACTTGAAGTTGTAGCTGTTCCTACTGTTGCAAATACTGTTATGCCACAGGATGCTGATGAGATTGCTTCATGGAATGTTGCAAGAGCAGCAGGCGAGTTTGACGGTGTTTATGCCATCACTATCACCAACGCCAAGTTGAATGGTGTCAAAGACACTAAGGAAAATCCCGCTCACAACTATGTGCTGGATGAGGTTAAGGATGGCGCATTCGTGATTGAGATGGCTTCTAACTACTACGTTTCATCTAAGAATGTTACAAGAGAGTTCAGGAGCAATGACAAATCCGTTCCATTTGACGGTTTCTACCTTTACAGATTGGATGGTCAACAATATGTGGAGATTCCTGCAACAGATCCACTCTATCAGGAAATTAAGGAAAGCGGACGTATCACTGGTAACGAATTAGTTAATCCTAATGACAATGCGCAACCAGCTGGTAGTCCATTCCAAATTCAACCTGTTATTGTAAATAGCGATGCTGATGCTTACACGATTGGTGTTCTCCCAAGACCAGTTTACAATGCAGACAAGGAAGGTTTCCTCGATGTCACGAAGAGAGTGGTGACAATCGTTGCTGATGACCAGACAAGTGTATTTGGTGAAAATTATAAGACTGGTGCACAGCTCACAGCAAAGGTTTATGCAGGAAATATCACAAAGAAGGAAGATGCAACTGCTGATAAGCTTATTTCTGACTTCACTCTGACTACTGCAAATTGGTGGAATACTCCTAACACGCTTGGTAACTATGTTTATCCAACAAGCGATATTGCAACTAAGGTGGAAGCCGCTGCTAAGCCTCTTGCTGCTGCCGTAACAGCTGACATTCTTGTAACAGCACCTCAAGGTAATCCGAACTACGACATTCATGTACTGAAAGGTACATATACTGTTACCGCAAGTGCTAACAAGTACTTCATCGACATGACTTGGACGAAGTCTTATGGTAGTGAGACAATCACCAGAGAAGCTGTTGTGAAGTTTGGTGAAACGAAGGAAACTGCAACTGAAGCTGAAGCAAATACTGAGGCCATCAGCTATACTTTCAAACCAGCAGATGAGCCAACCGCTCCTGGCACATATACAGAAGCAAATGGCTTGAATCTGACAGGTGTTCCTGCACAAATCAATGGATACGCAGTGGTATGCACTGGTAAACTTAAGATCAATGTTGCTGGCGAGGTGACCATCATCGTTGCTAACCAGGGTATCAACTATCCTGCCGGTGATGCTAAATCTGCATTCGTAGAACCTTACGTTTCAGTTTCTGGTGCCGAATTTGATGATCTCAAAGACCTCGGTCTCCAGATTGCTTACGAGAAGCCAGAAATCGGCTTTATCGCTAAGGGTGCTGAACTCAAGCTTAAGCTGGGCAAAGACGGTGAACTCTTCGGTTCTGCTGCAGGTCAAGAAGTTACTGCAGCACAGTGGCCATGGGTTGCCAACTACACGAAGGTGACTGTGAAGAGCGGTAAACTCCGCGTGACTGCTGCTGACGAAATTACGCTCGACGTAGTTTCATTCAACAAGGCTTCTTACGATGAAGAAGCAGACAAGGCTGACCAGCTGATCCGCGACTATTCTGGCACTAAGGTGACTAAGATCAATTTCGCTACTTCTAAGCAGGAAGGTACAAGTGCTTATGAGGTGAAGGGCGACCAGTGGTACTCAATGGTATTGCCATTCGATGCTACAGTTCGTGACATCCAGAAGATCTTCAACGGTTTCGTTACCGTGGACGTTCTGAGCCAAAATGCTAAGGACATCACTAAGGCTTCTGAAATCAGATTCACTGTGACTGTGGGCGACATTGCAGCCAACACTCCATTCGTGGCTAAGACCGACCAGAATTTCAAATTCCCAGCTGCAAATTCTTCTATCGAAAATGCTAACGGTATTGAAATCAAGTATCCTGTTGACGAAGAAGGCAAGCCAGCCACTGCATCTGTGAAAGACGCTTCAGGCAATGAGTTCATCGGTACTTACAGCGCATTCTTCGCACCTGATAAGGACAACTACGACTTCATCAACCTCAGCGCTGGTAATGTACAGGCTATGGCCGAGGGTGCTTACGTTCGTCCATTCGGTGCATACATCAAGGTTGCAGAAGGTGTTGATAACGCTCATGCTCCTGTCCGCATCATCTTCGAGGAAGAGGATGGTACATTCACTGCCATCGATGCTGTTCAGGTTGAAGTTGCTGAAAATGCAGCAGCAGAAGGCTGGTACACTATCAACGGTGTGAAGCTCAATGCTCAGCCAACTGAGAAGGGTATCTACATCTTCAACGGCAAGAAGGTTGCTATTCAGTAATCAGATACTAACTTATTCATCAGTGTTCCCGGCTCGTTCGGGACACTGATGATATTCTCAAAGTATTATTTTTAACAACAAAAAAAAGGTTTAGATTAAGATGGACAAGAAAGCTTATGTAGCTCCAGAAATGGAGGAGACTGATTTGAAGATGGAAACAATCCTGCTGGAAGTAAGCGGTGATCCAGAATTCCAAGAGGGTTATGGCGACGAATAATCAAATGTTTCTATAACAATTTATATTCATTCATAAAAAAAGGGGGGCGTATCCAAACGGACACGCCCCACTTTTTAATAACCCACCCTTATTCCACAATAACCCTGCCTTATCAGTCAATAACCCTACCTTTTCGAGTTCTCAGAAACTTTCACTCGAGTCAAAACAACAAAAAGTAACAACTTTGTTAGTAACAAACTTGTTAGTAATAACTTTATTTCATATCTTTGCACTCAAATCATAATAACTTGAAGATATGATAACAGAAAATCCATTTGTATTTGGCAAGGCTGCTGAAGGACCATTTTTCACAGATCGGGCAGAAGATGCAAAACGTCTTCATGCAAATCTCACTCACGGAATCAATACCATTCTCATTTCCCCTCGCCGATGGGGAAAGACTTCCCTTGTGAAAAAAGTTATTTCTGAGATTGACAGGCCAGACATCAAACCAGTCTTTATCGATATTTTCCAATGCAAATCAGAATATGAATTTTATCATGCCTTTGCTTCTGCTGTTATCAAGCAGACATCCTCAAAACTCGATGAATGGGTAGAAACGGCTAAGACATTTCTCTCCAATATTTCGCCAAAGTTCTCGTTTGGCTCAGACCCAGTGAATGACTTTTCACTGTCATTTGAATGGAATCCTAAAGATGATACTGAAACAGACATCCTCCAATTGCCAGAGAAGATTGCTCAGAAGAAAAACGTCCATTTGGTAATATGCTTGGATGAATTTCAGCAAATGGCAGATTTTACAGACTCTGAAAAGTTCCAGAAGAAGTTGCGTTCAGTATGGCAACATCAGCAGAATGTCACCTATTGCATGTTCGGAAGCAAGAAACATCTCATGGAGAACATTTTCAACGACAAGAGCAAGCCTTTCTATAAATTTGGCGATATGATGTTCCTTAAGAAGATTCCTACAAAAGAGTGGGTGCCATTCATCTGTTCCAAATTTCAGGAAACAGGCAAAAGCATCTCTTTTGAACAAGCAGCTAAAATCTGCGAAACAACTGAAAACCTGTCATCCTATGTCCAACACCTCGCATGGGTGGTGTGGTACAAGACAGACAAAGTGGTGACTAACAAGGATATCGCAGCCGCTATAGACGACCTCATGGAACAGAACAAAGTATTCTTCCAACGCGAAGTGGAACAACTCTCAGAACTGCAATTGAACTTCCTTAGAGCTCTTGCCAACGGAGTTTCTACTGGCTTCAGTCGAAAGGAGGTCATAAAAAAATACCGTTTGGAGTCATCTGCTAATGTTCAATCAGTCAAAAAGGCATTGCTGAAAAAAGACCTGATTGATGTGGATGGGCAGGACATCACATTCAATGATTCCCTATTCAAGCTTTGGTTGAAACAACAGAAATATTACGAATAACCTTTTGAGCTCTCAAATACCTTCACTCGAGTCAAAACAACAAAAAGCTCGAGTCAAATCGCGATTTGACTCGAGTGGCTGTTTTCTAACAGAAAATTTCCGTATCAGTGTAATGGGTGGAAATGAATTCAATCAGAATGTTTAGAAAAGAATTTTCTTTCCTTTGTAGATGTAGAGTCCACCTTTGCGTGGATGGCGCACCAGTTTGCCGTCAAGCGTGTAGTATTTGCCATCGGTGAGTTGGTAAGCTGGAATGGTTACAGGGGCGTGAATGCCCACTACAACGCGTTCTGTGGCATCTACGGGTTGGATGGTCATGCAGTCGATGTTGGGCATCTCAGCTGAGGATGACTTGTTGTAGAGACGGATGAGGTTCTCACCTTGCTGGAGCGTGACTTTGAGGGTCTTGGTACCCACTTTGTCAAAGCTACCAGAGTTGCAGGTGAGGGTCTGGACGTCTTTGCCATTGACGCTGACAGTGAGGTTGCGGTTGTCACCTGACATGTAGGAGAGGGTCAGCTGGTAGTCACCGCCCTTGTCACTATAGACGTTGCGCCACTGGAGGTCATTCTTGGGATCATTTCCTAACCAACCCACGTATTCTCTGCCAGAGCAAGCATCGTTGCTTTCATAGACAGCAGAATGATAGGTACGGTTGTTGAATATCTCCTGATACTTACCCAGATAGGCCGTTTCTGCCTCGTAGAGGTTGCGCTCCAGACGGGTCTCGGCATCAAGACGATAGATGCGTGTGCCATGGGCAGGAACCGTGACAGAGAGCTGGTCGGTCATCTCACCAAGGTCGGTCTGTTCGAAGAGGTCACGTACCTTCACCTGACCAGCAAGGTCAAGGTCTGCAAAGGAGATGCTCATGTCCACTTTCTTATTAGATGGGTTATAAAGCGCCACAGCACGGGTCTTGCCATAGAGCTGTTCCAAGTCCTTCACGAACACGTAAGTGTCACCCACATGCTGCACCACGTATGCCTGGATGCAGAGATCATCCTGATTGAGTGCGATGAGGTCTTTGTTTTTGAGGAGAAGAAGGGAAGAACCAGGGATTTTGCGCATATCACAACCTATCAGGAGCGGGCTGGACATGATGCACCACAGACCGAAGTGGGTACGCTCTTCCTCTTTGGTGAGTCCCTTGCCTATTTCAAGCATATCCATATCGTTGTAGTGACCACCATAGCAGTAAGCGGAAAGATAGAGGTTCTGCTGCACGATATCCTTGACCGAGCCCCACGAAGCATTGATGTCGCCTGTGGTACGCCATGAGAGTGCAGTCTCCTGTACCCAGTTGCCTGGATAATCCCAACGGCACACATTCATGCGTACATCGGTACGTCCCGTGTTCTTGATGGCCTGAGCAATGGCCTTGTAACGTGTCTCCGCATCGAGGTCTAGACCCTCACTGTTGTGATAGGACACACCACCACAGAAATCCACCTTGATGAAGTCGAAACCCAGTTCCTTAAAGAAGAAGTCGGCATCCTGCTGATCATGTCCATAGAAACCAACCCCTTCAGCGATTTTGTCACCACCGTGGTAGTTACCACAGGTGTTCTTGCCACCGTCAGAGTAGATGCCAGCCTTCATCTTGAGCAGGTGAATGTAATCCACCACAGGCTTCAGACCATTGGGGAAGCGGGTAGGATGGATAAGGAGCTGACCTGTTTCCGGGTCACGACCTCCAAAGTAGCCGTCGTCGATGTTGATGTGGTCAAAACCCACCTTGAAGAGTCCCTGCGTACGCATGGCGGTGGCTTGACCCTTGATGATTTCTTCACTGATGTTGAGGGCGAAGGTGTTCCACGAACTCCAACCCATTGTGGGCTTATCGGGAACTGTTTGTGCATAGCCCCCCAGCCCCCAAAAGGGGAGGGCTAACGCGATGAGTGTTTTAAGTTGTTTGTTCATATAGAAGTGAGATGTTAGAAGTTAGAGGTGAGAGGTGAGAGATTAGTTTTTAAAACTATGGATAGGTGCCGGGATGCGTCCTCCTCGATCCACGAAACGTTGGGAAGAGAAGGTGTTGACAGGCATGATGGGTGCATAGCCCAACAAGCCACCGAATTGGACAGTGTCGCCTACAGTCTTTCCTACGACAGGGATGATGCGCACGGCTGTGGTCTTCTGATTCACCATACCAATAGCACTTTCGTCAGCGATGATACCCGCGATGGTTGTAGCTGGGGTGTCACCAGGAATGGCAATCATATCGAGTCCTACGGAGCAGACACAGGTCATGGCTTCAAGTTTCTCGATGGTCAATGCACCTGCCTCCACTGCGTCAATCATGCCTTGGTCTTCACTCACAGGAATGAATGCACCTGAGAGTCCACCTACGTATGAGGAAGCCATCACCCCACCCTTCTTCACTTGGTCATTGAGGAGGGCAAGGGCTGCCGTTGTACCTGGAGCACCCGGATGTTCCACACCAATACATTTAAGGATGTCTGCCACAGAGTCACCAATGGCAGGAGTGGGGGCAAGACTGAGGTCAATGATACCGAAGGGCACACCCAAACGGCGACTTGCCTCTTGTGCCACCAATTGACCCACACGGGTAATCTTGAAAGCAGTACGCTTAATGGTTTCACAAAGAAGTTCAAAATTGGTCAGCCCAGATGAGGGGTGAGAGGTGAGAGGTGAGAGGTGAGAGGTTTTAGCTGCCGCCTCGTCCATTTGTTCCAGTGCATACTTCACCACACCAGGGCCACTGACACCCACATTGATGATGGCATCTGCCTCGCTCACACCATGAAATGCACCAGCCATGAAGGGGTTGTCGTCAGGGGCATTGCAAAGCACCACCAGCTTGGCACATCCCAAAGAATCCTTCTCCTTGGTCTCTTCTGCCGTCTGTTTGATGATGTCGCCCATCAGACGTACAGCATCCATGTTGATACCCGTCTTCGTAGAACCCACGTTGATGCTGGAGCAGATGCGCTCTGTGGCTGCCAATGCCTTGGGGATGCTACAAATGAGCAGTTCATCGCTCTTGGTCATGCCTTTCGACACAATGGCAGAATAACCACCCAAGAAATTCACACCCACCTCTTTCGCAGCACGATCGAGCGTCGTGGCAATCTGCACATAGTCACCAGGTGTACGGCAACAGGCACTACCCACCAATGCAATCGGCGTGACACTGATACGTTTGTTGACAATGGGGATTCCAAATTCCTTGGCAATGTCCTCACCTGTCTGCACAAGGTCACGTGCCAAAGTCGTTATCTTCTTGTATATCTTCTCGCAAGTCACCTTCAGGTCCGTGCCAGCACAGTCCAGAAGGTTAATACCCATCGTGATAGTGCGGACATCAAGGTTCTCCTGCTCTATCATCTTGTTGGTCTCAATGACTTCCTGTAAGTTAATCATACCCCCTTAGATTCTATGCATTTTGTCGAAGATGTCCTCCAACTGACACTTCACCTGAACCCCCGTGTCGTTACCAATCTTCACAAGTTCGTCACTCAGTTGGTCAAATGCCTTGACCGACTTCGTCAAATCGACAATCATCATCATGTTGAAAAACTCCTGCACAATGGTCTGTGAAATGTCGAGAATATTGATTTGGTTGTCTGCCAGATAGGTGCAGACCTTGGCAATGATACCCACTGTATCTTTGCCCACTACTGTTATAATTGCTCTTGTCATATTTTATACATTATCTTTAATCTTACTTCTTACCTCTCACCTCTCACCTCTTACCTCTCACCTCTCACCTAAAACTCCCTCACATAATCACCGTCATACGTCTTGACGGTGAACGTAAAACTGTCCAATCCCTCTGGAATCGGCATGGACATATAGATGTGCTCTGTATAGGCACTGCCATCGCTGGCAGGACGAGAATGCAACAGGGAATAGTGACCCACACTGTCTTCGCAAAAGGCATACTGATGCAGCTCCATATTGGTGGTCATCACACCCAAATGCAAGTTGAGGTACCCCCCAGCCTTCCACATGCTGATGACCTTCATCGGATCACGTGGCAGCAGGGACACATCCTGATAGGGCTGGCCATCGACGATGACATAGATGGAAGTGGCTGGATACGGTTTGTTGGAAAAGACGGGGTAAATGCTGGACAGTTTGAAACGCTTATCCTGCGTGTAAGTCGCCAAGCATCTGAGCAGGGTGTCTTTCCGTTCCAGATCCACCTGCTGATCAGCGACATTGTAAGTTGTTCCGTCATCCAGGCGCACACTGACCACCTTTCCTTCAGCATCAGTCGATGCCACAAGAAAGTCGGTGACATAAGGAGAGATGTGTCCCCCATTGTCATCTTCACCGTCAGCACATGCCACCAGACACACCGCGAACGCCACACACAGGATGTTAGTCAACAGCGTTCTCATAATTGCGGAGGGGGTTGGCATACATGGCTGTGAGTTTCTCACGGAGGAAAGGCACGTCGGGGTTCTCCACATCCACCATCTTGATGCGCTCTTCGATGTAGGCATTCTCCTTGCCTGCCAATGCATCGCGGTTGATGTCGTAGATGCGGTAGTTCTTATGTATCTCATGGTCGATATGCTCTGCCACAATACGGAAGATATCTGCCTTTTCAATCGTGTCTGGATCAAGCGTGTCAAGCCAATCATTGATGCAGTCAGCTGCCTGATAGTGCACATGTCCCTTCTTGCCCCAGATGCCCGTCTTCATGTTGTCGAGGTCATCCTGCTTGGCTTTCTTCCATCCCGGGATGTCACGTTTGCACTGGAACTCCTTGGCCTTCAAGTAGTCGCATGGATCATACTCGTAGGAGATCGCCAAGGGCACAATGTTCATGTGGCGCAGGTTCTCGATGATGTCTGCCGTCGTTCTGCCAGCTGTAGGACCACCCATATTGAGCATCTTCAGTACAGAGTCCTGGGTACGGTCGTCAGAATCCTTGGCACGTCCTTCACGCTGGGCTATCCAGATGTTCTCGTTCTTCTCGTTGATGGCAAAGTGCATGTACTGGCTCATGTGGATGGACGACTTCAGCATCTCCTTGGGCGTCAAACCACGATTCACCACAAACGACTTGTTCATCTTCACCAAGGTCTTGATCCATGGATAGATGAGCAGGTTGTTGCCAATGGCAATCTCCACTGTTGTGGAGAAACCATCCTTCAGCAGGAAGGTGTCGAGAAATGCCGAATCGAGCACAATGTCACGATGGTTGGACATGAAGGTGTAGTTTCCATTCCTGTCAAGTGTCTTCGGAAAGAAGAAACTATAGCCTGTAGTCGCCTTGTGCAACACATAATACACCAAGGGCTTCATAAATCGTATCTGGAAGTCGAGCGGTGTCTTGATGCCCTTAAACATCAGTCTCAGAATCCCGTTCCTCAAACCCTTGGGCAGGGGAATCAGACCCTGAAGAATCTTGTTGAACTGGCGATCTGCCAACATGCTCTCGAAGGCTGGCTTCATCTCACCTTCGGCATACGGACGAATATCATCAAAATCACTTAATTGCATATTCTTAACTTCTAACCTCTAACTTCTTACCTCTTACTTCTCACCTCTTACCTCTAACCTCTTACCTCTAACCTCTTACCTCTATTTTATCAGCGATTATTTCATTCAGCATATCCTTCATCTCATTGCCCTCGGCACGTACCTGCTGAGGGATGAAACTGGTAGGGGTCATACCTGGGGTCGTATTGATTTCCAACATATTGATGACATCGTCACCAGCTTCGTTCTTGCTGATGATATAGTCAATGCGGATGATGCCCGATGCACCCAGTATATCGTAGATGGCAGCTGTGAGTGCCTGCACACGCTTGGTCGTGTCTTCTGACAGACGGGCTGGTGTAATCTCTTCCACAAGACCGTTGTACTTGGCATCGTAATCGAAGAAGTCTGTCTTGGGCACCACCTCCGTGATGGGCAGCACATGCATGCCACCAGCTTTTGTCTTATACACGCCATTGCTGATCTCCACACCCTTCAACTCACTCTCAATCAACACCTCTGGACTCTCTTCCATCGCCTTCTCAATAGCAGGAAGCACACCCTCCAAGGTCTTGCAGTGGGTCACACCAAAACTGGAGCCACCTGCATTGGGCTTGATGAAACAAGGAAGTCCAACCTTATCCACAATCTGCTGTGCATCCACTTCCTGACCCTGACGCACCAACACATCCTCTGCCACCTTCACACCAAAGCCCTTCAAGAACTGGTTCAAGGCGAACTTGTTGAAGGTCAACGACTCAATCAGCACACCACTCGTTGAGTAGGGGATGTTGAGCAGGTCGAAATAACCCTGCAGAACACCATCCTCACCAGGGGTGCCATGAATGGTGATATATGCGTAGTCAGGGTGGACATCCCTGCCCCACTCGTCCTTGAACGAGAAGTTATGACGGTACACCGCCGACTTCTTGCCGTTGGGCAGATGTGCCACCCAGCCTTGGCGACTCACCTCCACAATGTACACATCATACAGTTCCTTGTCAATCCATGAATCAATTCCTGCCGCACTTCTCAGCGACACATCGTGCTCAGAGCTGTCACCCCCAGCCACGATTGCAATTACCTTTTTCATCCTTATCTTGATTTTACTATAACCTCTCAACTCTCTACTTTTCTCCACTTCTCCAATAACCCTTGAATGTCCTCAGGCAGTTCCGAATCAAACATCATCTCCTTTCCCGTCCTCGGATGCACAAAACCTAAGGTCTTGGCATGCAACACCTGACGTGGACAGAGTTTGAAGCAGTTATCAATGAACTGCCTGTATTTTGCCGTATTCGCACCCTTCAAGATCTGATCCCCCCCATAGCGTTCATCACAGAACAGCGGATGACCGATATGCTTCATGTGGGCACGAATCTGATGGGTTCTGCCCGTTTCCAACACACACTTCACCCACGTCGTATAACCAAACCGCTCCAACACCGCATAATGTGTCACGGCACTCTTGCCTATCTCCGAATCTGGAGGGAACACCGCCATGCGCATCCTGTCCTTGGGATCACGTCCGATATTGCCCTCTATGCGTCCTGCATCTTCCGTAAAATTGCCCCACACCAACGCATTGTACTCACGTTTCGTGGTCTTGTTGAAGAACTGCAGACCCAGACTTGTCTTCGCTGTCGCCGTCTTCGCCACCACCAGTAGTCCACTCGTGTCCTTGTCTATACGGTGCACCAATCCAATCTCCGGGTCGTTGATGTCATACTGCGGCATATCCTTCAAGTGCCAAGCAATGGCATTCAGCATCGTGCCGTTCCAGTTGCCAAAACCTGGATGCACCACCATACCCGCAGGTTTGTTGATGACCATCAAGTCACCATCCTCATACACGATATTCAGCGGAATGTCTTCTGGAGTAATCTTGTTTTCATAGTGCGGACGGTCGAGCATCACCTGAATCACATCCTCAGGCTTCACCTTGTACGAGCGCTTCACAGGGCGTCCATTCGCCATGATGAAACCCGCGTCCGCAGCCTTCTGCACACGGTTACGACTCGTACCCGACAACTGTGTGAGCAAGAACTTATCGACACGAAGCAACTTCTGCCCCTTGTCGGCTACGATCCGGTGGTGCTCGTACAGTTGCGAGGTCTCGTCATCCTCCAGTTCCTCGTCCTCTACGACAATGTTCAACGCGTCAGCATCCATTCCTTACAGCTCAATGTCGAAGTCTTCTCCGTCTGTCTCATCCATATCAATGTCCAGACCCTCACCATCAAACTCGTCCTCAAACATCGTTGAGTCGATCTCACCACCACCAATCACCAGCGTCAAGGCACGATCACGGGGGATGGTCTCACCAGCATGGACTTCGCGCATACCTTGCTTCACACCAATGACCAAATCCTTGGGTCTGCCCATCACAGGCTTGTGTTCCGTCAGTTTGAAACCCAACGACTGCAACAATGCCACAGCCTCGCGCAAAGAGCCATGACCCACCACATCGGGCAACTGAGCCATGGGTTCACCTTTCAGGTTCACGGTCAGATACACCATGCGACCGCCCTTCACCTCATATCCAGGCTTGGGCGACTGCTCCAGCACCGACCCACGTGGTGCATTCTTCTCATACACCGAGTCAATCACCATCGCCGTCAAACCACGGTCATGCAGCATCGACTCAGCATCAAACACCGACTTGCCCACCACATTCGGCACCTCAATCTTCTCGCCGTGATGCGTGAACGAGTCCAGCATATACAATGCCACCAGAGGGATGGCCACAATGACAGCCACCATGATGATGATATTTACCCAAAACTTTACACCAGATTTACCTGTAAAAAAATTCTTCAAAGCCATTTCGCGCGTACAATATTTTATTTACGAGGGACAAAGTTAGTGCTTTTTCATGAAATGAGAAGAGAGAAATACAAAAAAAGCACAAAAAAAGCAGAAGTTTCCTTCTGCTTTTACTTATTTGCCGTGATGTTCGCTTGATACGGTGAGTGACTTGCGACCCTTCTTGCGACGAGCGGCAAGAACACGACGGCCATTTGCTGTCTGCATACGCAGGCGGAAGCCGTGCTTGTTAATCCTCTTTCTGTTGTGAGGCTGGAATGTTCTTTTCATTGTCCTATCTTATTTTTATATTGTTAATCTTTCAATAATTTGACTTCTTCCAAAGTACTTTTCATTCAATCTTACCGTCCGACGCCGCAACATCTGCGGAAAGCGACTGCAAAATTAGTGAATTTCGAGAAATTGGCAAAAGAAAAAAACAAAAAACACCAACTTTTTTTGTCATTTTAATGATTTCCATACGATTTTTCACTTTTCACTCTTCACTTTTCACTGAAAATCCGTACCTTTGCACCCGATTTTAACAAGTACAATAAAAACAAGAACATTCTATGGCTATTTTAGCAGGTGACATTAAGAAAGGCGTATGCCTCCGTCTTGACGATGGCAAGATTTATGTAGTAATTGATTTCTTGCACATAAAGCCAGGCAAGGGAAATACAGTGATGCGTACCAAACTCCGCAACGTGGAGGATGGCCGTGTGCTCGAACGCACTTGGATTGTATCCGCAAAGCTTGACGACGTACAGGTTTCACACCAGCAGTTCCAGTACCTCTATAAAGAGGGCGAGGAAATGGTGTTCATGAACACAGACACTTATGAGCAGGTGAACATCTCCAAAGACCTCATCACAGGTGGTGACTTCCTCAAGGAGGGCGACACAATGGTGATGGCATCTATCGACGAATCAACAGGCACCATCCTCACCGCTGAGGCACCCGTCAAGGTGGTTCTCCAGGTGACTTACACTGAGCCAGGTTTCGCAGGCAACACAGCCACCAACGCCACCAAGCCAGCAACTCTTGAAACTGGCGTAGAGATCCGTGTGCCTCTCTTCATCAACGAAGGCGACCTCATCGAGGTGGACACTCGCGACGGTTCATACGTAACTCGCAAATAATCACACACATATTCATCCATACAAAGGGAGGGGGAACGCATTGCGCTCTCCCTCCTTTCTTCTTTGTTCCCCTTCAGCCTTTACCCACGAGGATGAAAAACTAAAAATTCACAAATGTCTTCAATTTTTCCGTGATTTCTGTGTGAACTTATTTCCAGAACACGAAATACACGGCTGCGACGAGGCAGAGGAAGGCGGCAGCGTGGTTCCAATGGAGGTGTTCGCCCTGGAACATGAGGGAGGCGATGATGGTGAAGACAGTCAGGGAGACGACTTCTTGAATCACCTTCAGTTGGACGAGGGAGTAAGGACCTCCATTGCCGACGAAACCGAGTTTGTTGGCTGGCACTTGCAGGGAGTACTCAAAGAAGGCGATGCCCCATGAGAAAACGATAACTAACCACAAGGGCCAGCTGTTCGAGATGTTCATCTGCTGCAGTTTCAAATGTCCGTACCAAGCCAGCGTCATAAAGATGTTGCTGCCAATCAGCAACAAAATTGTATAAAGTCCGTTCATCATAATTGTTTGATTTTGGGTGCAAAGGTACGATTAAGTTACGACTTTTTTAAAAAATAATGAGGTCAATTAAATCTTTTTCGTCATCTTTGCGTCTTGTTAGTAGAAATGACTCGGAAAGAGGCAGTGATTAGATAACGATTAACTCAAAACATGAACGAGGAAACGGAACAATTATTGGTAGAATTAGAGCGGATTGTCGTGGAGCGGCAAGACTGGCTCTTCCGTTTTGCCTATATGCGAATCGGCATCAGGGAGGATGCAGAGGATGTGGTGCAGGAGGTGCTGCTGAGCGTGTTCCGACGGCTGCAGGAGAAGATGCATGTGGAAAGTGTGGAGCATTATGTCATCCGTTCCATCAGCAATGCCTGCAATGACTACTTCCGACGAAAACCGCTCCGAATGGTGTCGCTCGATAAAGCAGAAGAGGTTCCCGTTCATGAAGGCGACAGACAGATACACGAGGAGTTTGTGAGAATCAATAAATTGCTGGATACGCTGCCTCAGGAACAATCGGAAATCGTGCGACTGAAATGCTACGACGATTTGACCTTCAAGCAGATTGCCGAACTGCAAGACATCCCTGAGGCAACAGCAAAGTCACGATACCGATATGCCATCATGCATATCCAACAAATGCTCAAGAAGAAAGGAGAATAAGATATGAATACAGATAACATCAATATCCCTGAAGAGGACTTCAACGACGAGTTGGAGGACATCGAGCAGTTGCTCAAGCCCCAATGCGAGTTCAAGGCATCAGACACTTTGAAGGAAGAGGTGCTGGCTCAGGCAAGGGAGGAAATCAAGCCTCGTCGTAAGGTCAATGTATGGCCTTGGGTGGCTGCCGCCTGTGTGGTCGGATTTGCCCTGCTGTGGTTCACACCACCTGAGGAGAAGAAAGCAGACGCAGCCCTCCATGCCTATCTGGTCAGAGCCTACGACATGGAGCATGCAAAGAGCGCTTGTGCCAGTTCTTCTGACAGGATGAACACCTACGAATCCTTCGAAGACATCGAACGGAGATTGAGAAGCAAAGGAGAGGCTCTGAAAGAAAACGACCAATCCATTACATTTTATTATTAAAAATGAAGACAATTTATAATTAAAAATGAAGACAATGAAAAAAATCATGATATGGGCAACACTTCTTGTGAGTGTGTGTGCCTGCCAAAACAACCCAATGGGCGACGAACAGCCCATGCCATCCACCTTCATAGAACTGTTTGAAGGAATCGCCTCGATGAGAGGAAACGTCAATGTAACCATCTCGTCCAGCGACTCAGCCACCACCAGTTATTATTATGAATGGTTCGGATATTATGAGGATTATGGTGTTCCCGGCATTGAAATGGACACTACCCTGATGAACGAAAGCAAGACCAACGATTCTGTCGCGGCTTTGGTGGCAGAGCGGGAAGCCATTGAGGATAGTGTGGCACAAACCAAACGGACGATTCGCGAGTATGTCGAAAAAGGCATCCTGCATTTAGTGAACAAATACCGTCCACAGGCAGCCAAGTATTACAAGTTTGAGAGCCATCGAAACGGAAGAGATTCGGTCGAGTTTGTGCTTGCCCCCCAAGAACTGACCGACTCGTTGCCCAAAGATCTCGATGAGAAAAATTTCAAGGACACCTACATTTACTACCCGGAGTTCTTCCACTATTATTATAATGGCGACAAGGCTCAGAACTATACAAGAATTTGTTATCACAGGGAGGAAAGGAATGCCAACAAGAAAGCCGCCCATGCAGAAGACGTCCGAGCCCTGTTCCTGAAATTCATCTCCAGCTATAAGGATACCAAAAAATATCCTGTGAAATATCAGTTGGAGGACAACAGCAAGGAATTTGAAGGTGGAACCATCGCTTTTAACTGGCGACATGGTGATGACAAGACTTCCCTCATCGAAGGAACGCTGTATGAACTTCCTGTCAGAGGTAAAGATAAAATCAAGGCAGTGGAGGAACTGCGTTCTATGATCATAGAATTCATGAACACCCACTATGCAGCGTGGCTTGAATGTCTCTACCCTGAATACAAGTTCGACATGACGGAATGTGACAGATATGCAGCTCAGTTGATGCAGCTAAGCGTCAACGATGCCAAGCCCAAAGACCGACTGAAAGGCATCTTCCATGTTCAGGTGGGAAACTATTCACAGGACGAAGGTCTCAAAATCCTTCTGATGGATGTCCGCAAAGAACATTTTTTCGTCCCGATGAATTGGATGATTGTAAAGGAAATCCACGACGACAGAATTGAATGGTTGCCCGGACACGAAAATGGATATTAGCAGTAAAGATTCGTGAAAAGTGAAGAGTGAAGAGTGAAAAAATCATGTTACATGCTATTCGAATGGTTGGTTACTTAGTTTTTTTCACTTTTCAAGCTCACTTGAAAAAACATTTCCGACTTTTCTTTGGTCATTATTCACTATTTTTCGTACCTTTGTGGCAAAATTTATTCTAATTAAAAACTAAAACCTGACAACAATGAGCACAAAACAAAAACGCTTCATCCTCACGGAGGATCAAATTCCAACACAGTGGTATAACATCCAGGCAGATATGGTGAACAAACCACAACCACCTATCCATCCTGCCACCAAACAACCACTGACAGTAGATGACCTGGCACATATCTTCCCACGCGAATGCTGTGTGCAGGAGTTAGACACTGAACATGCTTGGATTGACATCCCAGAGGAAGTGCGTGATAAGTATAAGTACTACCGCAGCACACCATTGGTACGTGCTTACGGTCTGGAAGAGGCACTGGGTACACCTGCCCACATCTACTTCAAGAACGAGAGTGTCAACCCACTGGGTTCACACAAGATCAACTCTGCCCTGCCCCAGTGCTACTACGCCAAGATGGAGGGCACGACCAATGTGACCACAGAGACAGGTGCAGGTCAGTGGGGTGCCGCCCTCTCTTATGCAGCTAAGCTCTATGGACTGGAAGCCGCTGTCTATCAGGTGAAAATCACCATGCAGCAGAAGCCTTACCGCAGCAGCATCATGCGCACTTTTGGCGCAGCCGTGACGGGTTCGCCTTCCATGTCCACCCGTGCCGGCAAGGACATCATCACCAAAGACCCGACACATCCAGGCTCACTCGGCACTGCCATCTCTGAAGCTGTCGAGCTCGCCACCACCACCCCCAACTGCAAATACACGCTCGGTTCTGTGCTGAACCACGTGGGTCTGCACCAGACCATCATCGGTTTGGAGGCTGAGAAGCAGATGGAGATGGCAGGTGAATATCCCGACATGGTGATTGCCTGCTTCGGCGGCGGCAGCAACTTCGGTGGCATCGCCTTCCCATTCATGCGTCACAACATCCTCGATGGCAAGAAGACGGAGTTCATCGCTGCTGAGCCAGACAGCTGTCCAAAGCTCACTCGTGGTCAGTTCCGTTATGACTTCGGTGACGAGGCTGGTTACACACCTCTGCTGCCCATGTTCACGTTAGGTCACAACTTCAAGCCCAGCAACATCCATGCTGGTGGTCTGCGCTATCATGGTGCTGGCGTCATCGTCAGCCAGTTGCTGAAGGACGGTCTGATGAAGGGTGTGGATATTCCACAGCTCGAAACATTCGAGGCTGGTATGCTCTTTGCCCGCACCGAGGGCATCATCCCTGCCCCTGAAAGCACTCACGCCATTGCCGCCACTATCCGCGAGGCAAACAAATGCAAGGAGACTGGCGAGGAGAAGGTCATCCTCTTCAACCTTTCTGGTCATGGTCTCATCGATATGCCAAGCTACGAGGCTTACATCAATGGCGACCTGCAGAACTACACGGTCACTGACGAGGAAGTGGCAAAGAACATCGCAGAACTGGACAAACTCTAATGAACATCAAACAACTAGTATTCAGTCTTTTAGTCTCTTGTGCTGCAACTGCTGTGGCACAAGAGACTTTTCGTTTTGGCACCAACGTCAACCCTGATGGTGTGAAGTTCGAGGTGGACTCACGTGGTTTCATCATAGGAGGCAAGCATGTGCTGCCTGTGATGGGCGAAATTCACTATGCCCGTGTGCCTGAACAGGAATGGCGACGTGAGATTCAGAAGATGCGGGCTGGTGGCATCACCATCCTTTCCACGTATGTCTTCTGGATTCATCATGAGGAGGAAGAGGGTGTCTGGAATTGGGAAGGCAACAAGAACCTGCGCAAGTTCGTGGAGATATGCCAGGAGGAACACATGCCTGTCGTACTGCGCATCGGACCGTTCTGTCATGGAGAGGTCTATCAAGGTGGCTTCCCTGTATGGTTGACCGACAAGGCACAAAGCAATCCTCAACAGTATAAATTGCGCACCACGGCAACAGGTTTCTTGGCTGCCACACGCAATCTCTACAGCAACATCTTCCAACAGGTGAAGGGCTTGCAGTGGAAAGATGGCGGTCCCATCGTGGGTGTGCAGATTGAGAACGAATGCCGAGGACCCTGGACATACTATATGGCATTGAAGGAGATGGCGGTGGAGGCAGGTTTTGACACTCCCTTCTATACGCGTACTGGTTGGCCGAAACTGAACGGCAATGAAGAATTTGGCAAGCTACTGCCCCTCTATGGCGACTATGCTGACGGTTTCTGGGACAGAGACCTGACCGACATGCCTGGTGCCTACAAGGATGCCTTTATCATGAAGGACACCCGACTCTCTGCTGTCATCGCCACCGAAGCTTTGGGCAAGAACCAAGACACACAGATGGAGGCGAAGGACCTCTCCTACCCCTACCTCACCTGTGAACTGGGGGGTGGCATGATGCCCTCCTATCATCGACGCATCAACATGAGTGGCAAAGAAGTGAAACCTCTCGCCATCTGCAAGTTGGGCTCTGGTTCCAACCTCCCCGGTTACTATATGTATCATGGAGGCACGAATCCCTACAACCCCAAACACACGATGGCAGAGACACAAGCCACTGCTGTGACCAACTACAACGACATGCCCCACATGAGCTATGACTTCCAAGCCCCACTTGGCGAAATGGGACAACCCAACTGGACAGCATGGCACGAAAGCCGCCTCCTGCATCAGTTCCTCGCTGATTGGGGAGAGGAACTGAGTCAGATGGATGTCGATACCCTCTCCAACCACTATGCCCGTCGTGGCGCCTTCGAGTTCCACAACGACTACGTACGCATCCTCAACGAAAACGGCACAGCTTACATCACCCCTCGCAATTGGCAACTATCAACTATCAACTATCAACTATCAACTACCCTCGATTGGGCCACCGCAGAACCTTTCTGCCAAGCCAACGGCATCCTCTATTTTATCGCCATCGAAGGCAAGAAGCCTCAACTCTGCATCAATGGCAAGGTCTATACAGCCAAGCTCAACAAACCCTTCATGGCTGCAGGCATGAGCTTTTGTGTATTGTCAAGGGAGAAAGCCTATACGGCCTACAAGATTGGTGACAAACTCTATTACTCAGATGGCATCCTCTACCAGGATGGCAACAACATCATGGAAGAGACTTGGCAGACGTTGCCCACCACCGTCAACCATGTACTCACCAAAGAACATGGAGGACTGCGCGAAGTGAAGATGGGCAGTCAGAAGGTGGCTGCACAACCCATCGAAAGTGATTGGGAAAAGGCGGCCACATGGACCATCAGCAACCTCAACGAACTGAACGAGAACCTTGACCTCTATCTCCAGATAGACTACCAAGGTGATGTTGCCCGCATCTATGCCGACGGCATCTTGGTGGAGGACAACTTCTGGAATGGCAAACCCATGCTCGTACGCCTGTCCGACCTCGTGGGCAAGCAGGTTGAACTGAAGATTTTGCCACTTGGCAAAGACTACCCCATCTACCTGCAACAAGAACAGAAAGCTGAACTAAACAAAGCCCCCAACGACATACTTATATCGCTGGGGGGTATCAAGGTCCTCGAAAGGAAGACGGAAGTCTTTACATCTTTGCCATTGCCTGTTCCAGGTCGGCGATGATGTCATCCACATTCTCGATGCCGACAGAGAGACGAACCAGGTCTGGAGCCACACCTGCTTCACGCAATTGCTCGTCAGAAAGTTGACGATGGGTGTGACTGGCTGGATGCAGCACACAGGTGCGGGCATCTGCCACGTGGGTCACGATAGAGATGAAGTCGAGGTTGTCCATGAACTTGATGGCTTCTTCACGGCTTCCCTTCAGACCAAAGGCAATGACACCACATGAGCCGTTAGGCAGGTACTTCTGACCTAATTCATAGTATTTGTTGCCGGGCAGACCGCAGTAGTTCACCCAACCCACCTTCGGGTTCTTTTCCAACCACTCTGCCACCTTCTGGGCATTAGCACAATGCTGACGCATGCGGAGATGGAGAGTTTCCAATCCGAGATTGAGAAGGAAAGAGTTCTGAGGAGCAGGAATGGAACCGAGGTCACGCATGAGCTGAGAAACGAGCTTGGTTGAGTAAGCCAACTTGCCAAATGCCTTCGTGTAGGTGAGACCGTGGTAGCTTTCATCGGGAGTGGTCAAGCCAGGGAATTTCTCGCTATATGCATCCCAGTCGAAGTTGCCGCTATCAACCACACAACCGCCCACCTGAGTGGCGTGTCCGTCCATATACTTCGTGGTGGAGTGTGTCACGATGTCGCAACCCCATTCGAAAGGACGGCAGTTGATAGGTGTGGCGAAGGTGTTATCCACAATGAGTGGTACGCCATGCTTGTGCGCCATCTTGGCAAAACGCTCAATGTCGAACACGTTGCCGCCAGGGTTGCTGATGGTCTCGCCGAAGAAGCACTTGGTGTTGGGACGGAACTCCTTCTCGATGCGCTCGTCATCCCAATCGGGGTCAATGAAGGTACACTCGATGCCGAGCTTCTTCATGGTCACGCCAAAGAGGTTGAACGTGCCACCATAGATGGTGTTGGAGGTGATGAAGTGATCACCTGCCTCGCAGATGTTGAATACAGCGTAGAAGTTAGCCGCCTGTCCGCTGCTGGTCAGCACAGCACCCACACCACCTTCAAGGGCGGCAATCTTCTTTGCCACCTGGTCGTTGGTAGGATTGGCCAGACGTGTATAGAAATATCCAGCATCCTTCAAGTCGAAAAGGCGCGCCATCTGCTCGCTCGTTTCGTACTTGAAAGTGGTACTCTGATAGATGGGCAGCTGCTGAGGCTCGCCCTTCGATGGTTTCCATCCGCCATGCACGCAGATGGTCTCAAGATTCTTCTTACTCATATTGTTGATTTTAGTTTTTTGTCATGCAAAGGTACAACAAAAAAACGCACCATACAAATGTACGATGCGTTTTTCTTATATTGAGGGTTGATTATACGATACCCTGAGCCATCATAGCCTTCGCAACCTTCATGAAGCCTGCAACGTTAGCACCCTTCACGTAGTTCACGTAGCCGTCAGCCTCTGTACCGTACTTCACGCAGTTCTCGTGGATGTTCTCCATGATCCAAAGGAGCTTAGCGTCAACTTCCTCAGAAGTCCAAGACAGACGCTCTGAGTTCTGAGACATCTCAAGACCTGATACAGATACACCACCTGCGTTAGAAGCCTTACCTGGAGAGTAAAGGATCTTAGCCTGCTGGAATACACGGATAGCACCTGGAGTAGAAGGCATGTTAGCACCTTCAGCCACTGCGATAACGCCATTAGCGATAAGAGCCTTAGCCTGCTCCTCGTTCAACTCGTTCTGAGTTGCGCAAGGCAGAGCGATGTCAGCCTTCTCGAACCAAGGCTTAGCACCATCACCTACATACTTAGCAGTTGGGTACTTGTCAACATATTCCTTGATACGACCACGGTAAACGTTCTTCAACTCCATGATGTAGTCGAGTTTAGCACGGTCGATACCGTCTGGGTCGTAGATGTAACCGTTAGAGTCAGACATGGTCATCACCTTACCACCGAGCTGGAGCACCTTCTCAGCAGCATACTGAGCCACGTTACCTGCACCAGAGATGAGGACCTTCTTGCCTTCGATAGTGTCGCCCTTCGTCTTCAACATAGCACGGAGGAAGTAAACTGTACCGTAACCAGTAGCCTCAGGACGGATGAGTGAACCACCGAATTCAAGACCCTTACCAGTGAGCACACCGCTGTACTCGCGAGTGAGTTTCTTGTACATGCCAAACATGTAACCTACCTCACGGCCACCTACGCCGATGTCACCTGCTGGAACGTCGATGTCTGGACCGATGTGGCGACCCAACTCAAGCATGAAAGCCTGGCAGAAACGCATCACCTCAGCGTTGCTCTTACCACGTGGAGAGAAGTCTGAACCACCCTTACCACCACCCATTGGGAGTGTAGTGAGTGAGTTCTTGAAAGTCTGCTCGAATGCGAGGAACTTCAAGATACCAAGGTTCACAGAGCTGTGGAAACGGATACCACCCTTGTAAGGGCCAATGGCATTGTTGTGCTGGATGCGGTAACCCATGTTGGTCTGAATCTGACCCTTGTCGTCCATCCAAGTAACGCGGAACTGATATACGCGATCTGGAATGCAGAGACGCTCGATCAAGTTCACCTTGTCGAACTCTGGGTGCTTGTTGTACTCTTCCTCGATTGTGCCGAGAACTTCTTCTACTGCCTGATGATACTCAGGTTCATTTGGAAAGCGACGCTTAAGGTCTTCCAATACTTTTTTTGCGTCCATGTCAAATGGTTTTAAAGTTGTTGTTTTATAAGTTGAAATCTTTAGTTTTAGTTCGCGTTTTGTGATTTCGGCTGCAAAGTTAGACTTTTTCCACAATTCTTGCAAAAAATCTAACAAAAAAACATCTTTTTTTAAGAAAATGTTTCAAATTTACTCAAAAACGACTAACTTTGTGGAAAAATTACAGCAACAAAACTGCATTTATACAGAATTAACGACATTTTGAAGACAACAGAAAAAATAAAGGCATTACGCCACCTCATGCAACGAGAGGGCATCCATGCCTTCATCACCCCCAGCACCGACCCACACGCTGGCGAGTATGTGCCTGAGCGTTGGAAGTCACGTCGATGGCTCAGCGGTTTCACTGGTTCAGCAGGTACTGCTGTGGTCACACTCGACCAAGCTGCCCTGTGGACAGACTCACGCTATTTCATCCAAGCCACAGAGCAACTGGCTGATTTCGGTTTCGTGCTGATGAAGGAAAAGATAGAGGGTACCCCCACAATTTCCGAATGGTTAGGGTCAGTCCTGCCCCAAGGAAGTGTGGTAGGTGTGGATGCGTGGGTCAACACCACCTCCGAGGTGGAGAACCTGGAAAAGGAACTGCAAGCATATGGCATTTCCCTACGCACAGACCTGGATCCTTACGAGGAACTCTGGACCGACCGTCCCTCCATTCCCCAGAGCAAAGCTTTCATCCAGGGACTGGAATATGCCGGGGAAAGTGCTGCTTCCAAAATTCGGCGCATCCGTGAGAAGATCGGACAAAATGCCATCGTGGTTTCCAGTCTCGAAGAAGTGGCATGGACACTCAACCTGCGGGGCAACGACGTATGCTACACGCCCTTCATTCTCGGTTATGTGCTCATCACACCTGCCGATACATTATTATATATAGACAAGGAGAAGGTCACGTCCGAAGTGGCTGATTATCTGCATCAGGAAGGGGTCAACATCCGTGCATACAGCGACATCATCGCCGACCTTCAGCACCTCGACATCCCCGTCCTGGTACAACCCGACAAGACCAACTATGCCGTCTATTCTGCCATCCAGCACCCCATCCGGAAGGAGAGTATCGTGGAACAGATGCTCATCATCAAGAACGAGACAGAAATCCGAGGTTTCCGTCACGCGATGGAGAAAGATGGTGTGGCGATGGTCAAATGGATGAAGTGGACCCTGGAGAACGTACCCAAGGGGGGACAGACCGAACTCTCCCTCTCCAAGAAACTGGAGGAGTTTCGTGCCGAACAGCCCCTGTTCATGGGTCTCAGTTTCGAGAGCATCATGGGCTATGCACATCATGGTGCCATTGTCCATTACGACCCAACACCCGAGACGGACATCCCTGTCAAACCTGAAGGACTCCTGCTCATCGACTCAGGGGGTCAATACCTCGATGGCACCACCGACATCACACGCACCATCCCATTGGGACCCCTCACGTGGGAGATGCGTCGCGACTACACCCTCGTACTCAAAGGTTGGATCCGTCTGGGTTCAGCGGTCTTCCCCAAAGGTACCTGTGGTACCCAACTCGATGTACTTGCCCGTGAAGCCATGTGGAAATATGGCATCAACTACCTGCACGGCACCGGTCATGGGGTCGGTCAATTCATGTCTGTACATGAAGCCATCGACCTCCACCAGTTCCGCATGCAGTGGCGCCCCACTCCCCTCCTTCCAGGCATGACCATCACCGACGAACCCGGCATCTACATCGAAGGCAGTCATGGTGTGCGCCACGAAGACACCCTCCTCGTCGTTCCCGCCACCGAAGGCATCACCTTCGGTCCCTACTACACCTTCGAGCACCTGACCCTCTGTCCCATCCTGACCTCTCCCATCCTCGTGGAGATGCTCACCGACGACGAGCGCCAATGGTTCAACGCCTACCAACAAACTGTCTTCCAACGCCTGGCACCCCTTCTCGACCCCAACCACCAAGCCTGGCTCCAAGAAGTCACCCAACCCCTCCCCTCTCCCTAACCTCAAAAAATATCAATTATTGGACCCAATTATTGGCAATTATTGCAAATTATTGTTTTTCCAAGCCTCAGAAGGAGGCGCAGGAGCCACCCCAATTCTCAATTTTCAATTTTCAACTTTCAATTTTCAACATGATCGAATACATCCGAGGCATTCTAAACGAACTCACCCCCACCCAAGCCACCATCGAAGCACATGGTGTCGGCTATATCCTCAACATCTCGCTCAACACCTACACAGCCCTGCAAGGGAAGAGCGAAGCACGTCTCTTTGTCTATGAATCCATCCGTGAAGACGCATGGACGCTCTTCGGCTTTGCCACCAAACAAGAACGTGAACTCTTCCTCATGCTCATCAGCGTGAGTGGTGTAGGTGGCAACACAGCCCGTACCATGCTCAGCAGTTTCTCTGCCCCAGAATTGGCAGGTCTGATCATGGATGGCAACGAACGTATGCTCAAGACCGTCAAGGGACTGGGTGCCAAGACCGCCCAGCGCATCATTGTGGAACTGCGCGACAAGGTCGTTTCCTTGGGCATCGAGGCAGTCTCTCCTTCAGGCGACAACGCAGCTCCGTCCCTCCAGAACAATGAAATCTACAACGAGGCCTGCGAAGCCCTCAAGATGCTCGGATTCCCACCAGCTCCTGTGGCTAAGACCGTCAAGGCAATCCTCAAGGACGAGCCCTCGGCTCCGGTCGAGAAGGTCATCAAACTCGCCCTCAAGATGCTGTAACACAACATCCTCACCTATTTTCATCAGAAACAGACATGAAGAAACTTCTCCTTTTGTTCATCATGGCACTCCAGATACTGAGTGTCTATAGTCAAGAATCCACCGATCCCAACAGGAAGAAAGTGGCAGTGGTGCTCAGCGGTGGTGGCGCCAAGGGTATGGCACATATTGGTGCGTTGAAGGTCATCGAACGTGCTGGCATTCCTGTCGATTATGTCACAGGCACCAGCATGGGCAGCATCGTGGGTGGACTCTACTCGATTGGTTACAATGCCAACATCCTCGATTCCTTGGTACGCACCATCGATTGGAACTACACCCTCTCCGACCGCGAAGACATGAGTCAGCAGAGTCTGCGCGACCGCGAGAAACAGAACACCTACGCCTTCTCACGTGGATTCACCCTCGGCAAGCGCAACAGCAATGATGGTGGTCTCATCAAGGGAAAGAACCTGGCACAGCTGTTCCAGAAACTCTGCTTGGGTTATACCGACTCATTGGATTTCAACAAATTTCCGATCCCCTTTGCTTGTGTGGCGACCGACATCATCGACAACACAGAGTACGATTTCCATTCGGGACGTCTGCCCCAGGCCATGCGGGCATCGATGGCAATCCCTGCCGCCTTCTCACCTGTCCGTATCGGTGATAAAGTGCTGGTGGATGGTGGTTTACGCAACAACTACCCTGCCGACATCGCCCGTAAGATGGGTGCCGACATCATCATTGGTGTCACCGTTCAGGGGGCTCCTAAAACCAGCGATGACCTGGGACACACCATCAGCATCCTCAGTCAGATCATCGATGTGAACTGTAAGAACAAATATGATGAGAACTTGGCCATCACCGATGTACCCATCCGCGTGAACACAGAGGGTTACAATGCTGCCAGTTTCAATGACAACGCCATCAACGAACTCATCCAACGGGGTGAGGATGAAGCCATGAAACATTGGGACGAACTGATCGCCCTCAAGCAACGCATTGGCATTGACGACTCATTCGTTCCTCCTATACTGACCCCCCAGAATCCATCAGCACTGACGGAGAAGGTGAAGGTCAATCGCTTCGTCTTTGAGAATTTCACATCGCATGACGAGCACTTCATCCGTTCCAAATTCCACCTGAGCAAATACGACAGCATCGACGCGCGTCAAGAAGCGAAGATTGCCACGTCCATGCGCGTCGACCTCTTCTACCAGACCGTCGATACACGTTCCGTGCCTGAAGGCGATGGTTACGTCCTCATCTTCACTGCCGGCAACAAAAAGACCAGTCAGGTGAATTTAGGTGGACGGTTCGACACAGAGGAGATCGTGGCCCTGCAAATCAACGCAGACCATCCCCTGCAGACCTCCATACCCATCGATGTGGACCTGACCATCCGTCTGGGAAAACGCATCATGGGCAAAGGTGAACTCACCTTCCATCCCCGCAGTTTCACACGACCATGTTTCTCCTATGTGTTCCGTCACAACGACATGGATCTCTACGAATCAGGAGAGCGTGATCACAGTTTCAAGTACAACCATCACCAATGGAACCTGACACCCATCAACTTCAACGTACGCAACTTCAACCTGCAGGCCAACATCCGATGGGACTACATCCACTTCCTCGGCAATCTGCTCACCACAGGTAAGACCCCCGTCACACTGCAGAACGACCACTACTTCAGCTACCACGCCCTCGTCAGATACAACTCCGAAGACAACTGGTATTTCCCCACCATCGGTTCCCGTTTCAAGATGGAATATGCCTACCTCACCGACAACTTTGCCGAAATGGGTGACAAGCCAGGCGTGAGCGACCTCAATGCCCATTGGCGCACCTCCATCCCCTTCAGCAAACGCTTCACCCTCCAACCCCTGATCTACGGCAGATGCCTCTTCGGAGCCAATATCCCAGTCGTCTATGGCAACACCATTGGTGGTGAGTGGTTCGGGCACTACCTGGAGCAGCAGATGCCCTTCGCAGGAATGGGCAATCTCGAATACACCGACCAGCACTTCCTCGCCCTGCAGGTACAGGGCCAACAGCGCATCGCCACCAACCACTTCATCCTCCTCCGCATAGCAGCCGCCCAACATGCCGACGAATTCAAACACGTGTTCGAGCGCAAAACGATGTTAGGAGGCCAACTCGCCTACTACTACAACACCGTCCTCGGTCCCCTCGGCGCCACCCTAGGCTATACCAACAAAACCAAGAAACTCAACCTCTACCTCAACCTCGGCTTCGAATTCTAATTCCCCTCCCACATACCCACCCCACCATCACACACCCCACACCCCCACCCACAAAAAAACAGCAGCGCCCCCGCTGCTGTTTTTTTATCTTTAACCGTTAACCCTTAACCGTTAACCGTTATCTCACCCCTAACCGTTCACCGTTAATGTCCCTCACCGCGCCAGCCGCTCTTTAACCGTTAACCCTTAACCGTTAACCGTTACTCCTCACACCGCTAACCGCTAACCGCTAACCACTAACCTCTCAATAATATTATTGGACCAAATTATTGGCAATTATTGGTAATTATTGTTTTTCCCAGCCTCAGAAGGAGGCGCAGGAGCCACCCTCACCGCGTCAGCCTGTCTTATACTGAAATAGCTTGACACGTTTTTCGCCATAACAAAAGTAACAAGTTATGACAAGACGTAAGAGTTCTCATTACAGTGACGCTTTCAAGTTACAAGTA
>Ga0256407_10003110_pt1 | contig 30176 bp, 28 predicted proteins | sample RumenRJG_04DNA_FD_193489 | JGI IMG/M metagenome (GOLD analysis project Ga0256407, IMG submission 193489) | Bovine rumen microbial communities from Lethbridge, Alberta, Canada - RJG_04 | ecosystem: Host-associated > Mammals > Digestive system > Stomach > Rumen | place: Canada: Alberta...
ATAATAAGACCGCTATCATATGGATGAGAATTTGGATGTGTAAATAGCGTAACCAAGCCTCCGTGTTGCTTATGAAAATCAAGCATACGGTTAAAATCCACATCAAAGGCAGCATCGGCATTAAGAAGAAAGAATGGCTCGTTTCCGATTTTGTCTCTTAATCGGAATAAAGCACCAGCATTGCCCAATGGTGTTTCCTCTACATAGTAGTCAATGTTTACACCAAATTTGCTGCCATCCTCAAAATAAGTCATTATCTTATTTGCGAGATAGCCAACCGTAAGTATTATGTCAGTGAAGCCTTGTGATGCTAACGACCTTATCTCTCTTTCGAGGATAGGCATACCATCAACAGGAATCAATGGTTTGGGGATAACCGGGAAAAGTTCAGCGATACGAGTTCCTCGTCCACCTGCCATAAGAATTGCTTTCATACTAGTTGTTTTTTAACTTTCCTAAAAAAATGGGTATTTAGGCTGAAGTTTGGAAATGATATAATTAGCTGAGATTAGTATTATAGATAGTGAGATAATCACATAAATAGAATCCGTTATTACATTTGAATACTCCTTGGTATATTTATTATATAGCAAATATGTGAAATATAGAAATATCCAATGATAAAATATTAGGAAAAGAGTGTTTCTTAATATTTGTCTAATAAAAAATGGGATAGCCTTTATTAATGATGATAACGAAAAAATTAATAATGTTCCAAATGTTCCTGCCAAATAACTTAACATAATGTTAGATGGAATGAAAGGACCATTCATTTGAGAAGGACCGTCATATATATAGAGAGATGTAATCACCATAAAAGCACCCATTGCAAATAATAATGCTCTATATCGATATTTTGTGACAATAGAAAAAACATATTGCAGTTTGCTATTAGATAGCCAAAAACCTAATAAGAAATATGGAACCGCCATTATTGTACTGTCAAGGCAGAAATACAAATCTACTTGATTTTCCTTTCTCCATAGTAGAAATATAAATGAGAAGCATATCAAGACAAATGTTGATATGAAATTTATTGGAACATATTTGAAAAGTATTCTTATCTGAATAATACAGATAATGAACCAACAAGGCAAACAATCATAATATGAAATTAATGTGTCGTAACCATCCCCCATAAAAACACCTGTTAATAGTTTGAACAATCCTATAATTCCTTCAGCCTTAAAAACTCTAATTGCTGCAAGTGGAAAAAAAATAATTGATATAGTAAATAGGGCACAAATAAATTATGGTATATCTTAATAAAATAATTGGTATTTGCTTTTTTGAACAAATAGCCACTGATAACGAAAAAAAGTGGCATATAAAATAGATATATCCATTCCCATATGATTTTTAGATAAGAATTATCAAAACCTCTTATATGCTGTAGTAAATGCCCAATGATGACGAGACTGATTCCCATGAACCTTGCCCAATCCAACCAAACGATATCTTTCTTTTCTGTCATATGGCTTATTTACAAAAGAAATGATCCTCCAACATTAAACATAATGCATGATATACCGGAAGATGCAATTCCTGAATCATATACGTTTCTGTCTCTGGTACATGGATACATACATCAGCAAACTTCTCTAATTTATTCTCTTTTTGTCCTGTAAGGCCAATAACTTTCATGCCTTTAGCTTTTGCAACGATAGCTGCAAAAAGAACATTCTTACTATTTCCAGAAGTAGAAATACCAAGAAGGACATCTCCTGCATTGCCGAAACCGAATACTTGCTGGGCAAAGCAGAGTAGAGGCTCACAGTCGTTCATATAAGCGGTAGTCAAACTATAATGACCATCCAAAGCTATAGCAGGCAAGGCTCTCTGCAAATTCTCTGCAAGAATAGAGCCAAGTTCCTTATCAATTTCCTTAAGAGCGGAAGCCTGCCTGTCTGATAGTTTGCGTGGATTCAAAAAACCTTTCATTAACTCACCAACGATATGCTCAGCATCTGCTGCAGAACCACCATTGCCACATACTAAAAGTTTACCACGATTAACATAGGATGCTTCCATGACATCGTATGCCTTGATGATTTCCTCTGTGCATGCTGCAAGAACAGGATAACGTTCGACTAATAAATCGATATACTTATTTAGACATTGTTCCATGATGGATATTTTTTAGTTTATTTGTAGTTCATGTTTTGCATATTGTCCTTTGAATAAATTTTCCACCCATGAGCACCACCATCCGTAAATGAAAACGGCATAGTAAAGCCATCTAGCCCGTCTAAAGCTTCAATGACTTCTTTCTTCTTGGTTGGCTCAACGATAAACATTATAAAGCCCCCGCCACCAGCACCACTGACTTTACCAGCTTTAGCACCATGTTCAAAAGCAACCTTCATTGCTTCATCAATCATAGGATTTGTGATGTGACAACTCTGCTTTTTTTTATTCTCCCAAGAAACACGAAGGATTTCGGCCAAAGAATCGATATCCCCCTTGAGTAAAGCCGTTTTCATATCAACTGCAGTCTGCTTTACTACATGCATAGCCATGATTGCTTCTTCATTCTGTTCTTTCGTATTCTTCATCTGCTCACTGATAATAGCGTCTGATGACCGAGATTTACCTGTAAAATAGAGCACCATGGACGCTTCCAATTCATCGATAATCCAACGTTTAACTTTTAATGGATTCACAATAACCATATCGTTCTTCAAAAACTCCATGAAGTTAAATCCACCAAAAGCAGCTGCGTATTGATCTTGCTTACCTCCACGTAATCCGAGATCAATTCGCTCTATCTCATAAGCTAGACGAGCTAACTCATAATCTCCCAAAGGAAGATTTAACCACTCAACAAATGCCTTAAGTATACATACCACCATTCCAGATGATGTCCCCAACCCAGAACCAGCAGGTGCATCGTTGTAGGTGGTAATCTTAAAAGCACGAGGTTTCATATTGAAATTTTTGACAATGCGGTTATAGACGCCCTTTATTAATGGTGCTTTGTCATCAATTTCAAGACGATTTGATACATCATGACATTCATGCGTATCTGCATCATAGGCCTCAATGGTAATATTATTATCCTGTGTTTCCTCTATTGTACAAAAGCAATAGAGATTAATTGTTGCGTTTAAAACTATTCCTCCGTATAATTCACTATATGGAGACACATCACTACCGCCTCCGGCAAGGCCTAAACGAAGCGGAGTTTTACTTCTAATAATCATACTGTTAATTATGCTTTATAACTTTTGTTCCCCTAACGAGGCACATATCAATGTTTAAATACTACTTTATCCCCATAATTTTTCTTTAAAAAAAATAATAGGGAATACAAAGAACGCTTTTATATATCTGTTTCTTGTGTGTGGCTCTTTATACATCCTATAGAAAAAACGTAAATTCATTTTGTTTACCCATGTTGGATAATAATCAATCTTTCCATTCAGAATGGCTGTTTGGTGTATAAAGCCACCACATGTAAATCCTATACCTTGAAAGCCTGCCTCTTTACACATTAATAAAAACTTCTCTTGAAGGCCAATGCCCATGCCAACAATTAAAAAATCAATAGGCAGATTGGAGATTTCATTTGCGGCCTTTTCCATGTCATTGTCTGATGAGAAATATCCATTTCGGCAGCCTACCCATCTAATCATGGGCCATTTTTTCGAAAAGATTTTTATTGTTTTGTTCAAATATTCTTGTTTAGTGGCTACAATACAGATATTTTTATTATGTGTATTTGCAAACTCAAAGACCTCAGGTGCCATAGAAGTCATATCAAAACTACGCCTCTTTATTTTTTTTCCATAAAAAAGATGTACAGCTAAAGCCAACAAGGAACCATCTATAAAGATATTATCGAATTTAACAAAATAATCTTTAAGTTTTTGAGCCTGTAAATAGGATACGGGATTTAAATAAGTATAGATTTTACCTGCTTGAGTTAGATATGAATCTAGATTCTCATTATTAGTAATTAGATTTATTAATTTTGATTTTATCATAATATAAGTACATTCAACACAAACATTTCATTAATTTGTCAAACATGTCTCTTAAACCATATTTTGGTACCCAACCCAACGTTTTTAGTTTCTCGACAGATAAGGGCAATAATGATATGGGGGCATACCCTTCATTATTATTCAATTCGTATTTAATATTAATATTCTTATTGTAGTTGTCACGAAGGTATTCAGCTAAACCTTTTGCTGAAATATAAGTTTGAGGATTTGCAACATTATAAGCCTCACCACGTTTTCCTTTAAGTAAGATATAAAGAAGTGCTGATATCGCATCTGTAGTATAACAATAAGGACGAGCAGATTCACCTGTAGTGTGTAGGATTATATCTTCACCTTTAGCAGCTAAACGCGCAAATTGTACAATTACACGATTATCATCTTTTGCAACTGCAGCCCCTGTAGTTTGTGTTAATCTTGCAATTTTGACAGGAACCAAGTATTCCTGACTATATAAATAACAAAGGTTTTCAGCTGCTCTTTTGGCTATCGGATAGCTACTACGAATATCTGTAATAGACCAGTAGCCTTGCACATCTTCTGTAACAGTATCCATTTTATCTATTGTACCATAGACCTCTAAAGAACTTAGGAAAACAAAACTTTTAATATCCTTTTTTTTTGCATAATCCAATAAATTACTTGTACTTTTAATAATGAAATCAAAGGTTTCAACTGGTTTTTCTACAAAGAAACGACTTGATGTTGGAGCTGCACAATGTATAATAAAGTCAACAGTCTTTATATGAGAATAATCTTCATCAATTAAATCACTTTCAAAAAAATCTATAGATTCTAATTCCTTAGAATCAAAAAGATAATGCATTTTTTGGGCATTACGAACAGGCGCAATTATTGAAATACCTTTATCAAGTGCTAATAAACAATGAACGAACGTAGATCCTATTAGTCCTGTGGCTCCTGTAATTAAAAAACAAGTATTTTGCAAATAATCAGCCAACAAGAAACTACTGCAGAACTCTTGAATATCATGCTTAAGAATATTATTCATAATAAATAATTAGCAGTTAATACTGTATATTAGGAAAACTATTAATACCTTTATAAAGATGTTGCATTATTATGCTCTAGTGTCTCTAACAAACTCCTCTACTGTTTTAACAAGATTGTTCGCATATTCTTTGTAATTCAACTTGACTGGAACATTATTGGGGCTAAGCTTTTGCTTTTTCATTATTTCTTTTATTTCATCAGTAACGCCAACAAGTCCATTCCTTGTCCATTTCACGACATGAAACAGCTCTATTAAACCTTCCATACGCCCTGGACTACGGAGTTTCATATTCTCAAGTGAATCTGAATTGATATAAACACACGGAGTTTCAACAGCTAAGCATGGCAGTCCACAATGTATTCGAGATGTAATAACAAGTGATGCTTCAGCATATTTGTGTATCAATCTCCTGGCACATTCCATCCATTCGTCATTATTCTTACAAAACGCCGATGACATATTATGAGTTACAAACTCAGCATTAGCTATAGTATCAATATCAAAAGAAGTGCGATAATAATGATAGAAGAAAGAGGAAACGGCAATTCTCTCTAATTTCTTAGAAACAAGAGAAAAAACAGTGCGATGTTCTGGAGTAATATTTGTATAAAATCGTTTTATTTTTGACGCATATCTAAATGTGTAAAACAAACATTTTAGATACATTATTAAATTTAAATAATTGTATTTAGTACCAGCATAAGGAAAATAAGGGTCGACAAATATTGTTTTGCCATTGTTTTTGTCAGTTTTGTATTTCTTACCTAACGTCAATGTTAAACAGCTTGAAAAATAACTATCAATACCTTTTTTCTTTAACAAGTTCATCGTACTGTAGTCGCGCGCGCCTATAGGTTCATGCTTTTTCAAATATTCTATGGATTGTGGGGTTAAGAACTTATCAGCAATTACAGGAACCAGATGGAAACTTATAAATAAGGGATTTATACAATCAGATGGAGGAAAATTTTGGGGATTCCACATAAACCAACCATTCATAATAACATTGGTCTTTTCTGGATATTTAAAACCATTTAAAGACTCTCTTTCTACATAAACGTCAAAAGTATCCCAGAACTGTTCTTGGGCTACACTTTGGATATAGTCACCCACATTCTTCTTATGACTGCCAGGTGAACATACTAATATTCCATTTGCCATAAATTGTATGTTTGAATAATTAATACCCGAAAATCTGTTGATTTTCATGAACTTCGACCATGGCTCTAAAAATGAAAAAATCTGTTGGCGTTGTGATTTTGATATTCTCAATTGGTCCGATAATTGTATTCATATGAAAACCATAATTGCTCATCATGGTACAGCTGTCAATGAAGTCTTGCTTCCCCTCACTTTGAGCACGTCGATGAACTGACAGTATATCAGATAAGAAAAAGGTTTGGGGGGCTCGAGCTATTAGTGAATTATCTCTTGTTGGAATTTCTAAAGAATCATCTATTTGCTTAACTATGAATGTTTCCGTTGCAGGAACACAGGTTATACAATTTCCTTTTTCTCTAGCCGTAACAATATTATCTGTAATTGTTTTTTCTGTTATTAAAGGACGTACGCCATCATGAATCATCACAATAACATCTTGAGAATCAATATTATAATTAAAACAATAGTTTTCTGCAGCAACTAATCCATTAAATATTGAATTCTGTCCTGAGTTACCTCCAGGAACAATGCTAACAACTTTACTTATTTCAAATTTTTTGAGCATTTTCTCTAAAAATGGAATCCAAGTTTCTAAACAAACCACACAGATAGCATCGACATCTGCATGATTATCAAAAAGTTCTAGAGTATAAATAATAATAGGTTTACCATTTAATTCCAAAAACTGTTTTGGTCTGCTTACCGTATTCATTCGTTTGCCGGTACCTCCTGCAAAAATTACTGCAATATTTTTTTTCATATAAATAAGGATTAAAGATATATACCAGAACTCTCCAACGCTCGTTTACAAAAATTACCATCCCTATAATCATTTGCTAAATTCTGAACCCTTTCACGATCTGCAGCAAAATCATCTTTGCCTTCAGCTAGGCATTTAGCAAACGATAAAAGATCTTCCTTTGTCAAAATGCGAAATCCTGGTTGATATGATTTCGGATTTTTAAACACGAAACCTCGTGAATAATCATCCATATCATCTTCTGTGAAAGCAATTGGACGATTAAGTAGTAAATAATCAATAAATATCGATGAATAATCAGTAATTAAAGCATCAGATTGTGCCATTAATCTGTATAAGTCCATATTTCGTTTTATAAATTCATTATGACTGAGTAAAATAAAGTGGTCAAGTTCTGTTGTCTTGTAGTAACTTAAGTCTTGTAGCGGATGTAACTTAACGATTATCTTAACACCTAGTTTACTTAAAATGTCATTAATTATTTGAAAATCTTCATTCTTCAATATTGGCACAAGATTGTTTGTCTTTGAACTGTCACAATATCCCGTTATTGATGATTTTCTAAAAGTTGGGGTCCATAGAATTAGTTTTTTGTAATGTCCGAAGTCATAATTTGGATTTCCTTTAAACATAATATCACATCTAGGTTGCCCACAAATTATTACTTGATCTTCTGGGATAGAAAAACAATAGCTAAAAATGGGAGCAAAATGCTTGGAAGTAGAAAAGACATTAGTATAATATGGCTTATCAAATGAATGACCTTTAAGCATACCTTTATCTGGTGCTTTGAAAGCGCTACCATGCCACATTTGTATCACCTTCTGGTCCTTACCATGATAAATAGGTAGCTTTCCAAAACAATAATAGACATATCCTGCTCTAAAATATTCAAATATCCCACGTATATTACTTATGAAATGTACATTTTTAGGTATCCTGTCGACAAAATTATAATAATCATTTGTACTACATATAATTGAATATTTCTCATTATATCCTGTTTCTATAAGATAATCATACAGTGCTTTAATATTATCACGGAACCCCATATTCGAGTAAAGCATAATTCTCCTATTGTCATGATTTACTCTGCAATTAATCCATGAAAAAAAAGAAAACACAGTATCTTGTAAAAAAACTTTCAGCGCAACGTTCTTTATCATATTTATTTTATTTTAGATAAATATTCTGTAAGACATGAGCTTCCGATTTAATATTGTAGCCGGCTTTTGTAAATGCTTCTCTATTGTATAAGCTTTGTTGTGTACGCTCCTTAAAAGTCAGCTTGTAAATATACTTTGCCCAATACGCTTCGCCCTTTTCCAAATCTAACATATAGTTGTTATCAGCAATATGAACTTCGCTGGTTACATTGGATGACATTATGCAAGCTAGGCCTGACGACTGAGCCTCCAACACAGTTAAAGGAAGCCCCTCATAGATGGAAGGGAAAACAAATACATCAAAGACTTGAATTAATTGCTTTATATCTGAACGTAAACCTGTAAGTATAACGCTATTCTCCAATTTATTTTTAGTAATCTCTCTTTCTACTATTGGCCTCAAGACACCATCGCCAACAAGTAATAACTTGCTTTTGGGGTTTAATTTTAAATACTCTGCAAACATCCTAATTAAAAACGGGTGATTTTTTGCATCCATAAATTTCCCGATATGACCAATTACAAATTCATCATCGTTTATACCCAAGGCCTTGCGATATTCGGTTCTTAGTTCTGGAGAAAATGCAAATTTATCTACATCAATTGCATTCTTAATAATTTTATAATTACCTACGCCATAAATCCAATCACCTGCGGGACGTGAACAAGCGACGGCATCTGTGTATGTTGCATGATAAATAGGTGATAGCAATTTGCCAATCCAAGCATACTGAGGCCTTGATGTGTGATTGTGTACAATAATTTTCTCCACACCTGCCATTTTTGCAGCTGTAGTTTCAATAGCAGCCGTTTGACTGTTTGCATGAATGTGAATCACATCGTAATTTGCAGCCATTTTTTTTAGACTATACCAATAATTAATAATTAGTATTCGTTTAGGAAGCTTAAAATACGAACTTCCATTATCTTTCAACTCCTCCTTAAGTTCGCTGCTACATTCATTAGTAGAACAGAAGTCTATTGCAACTTGAGTTTTATCTATAAAATGATAATAATTAAGCATTACGGAGGATAGCCCCCCCGTCTTTGAGAACGAAGTTGTAATAACAGCAAGTACTCTTTTCATACCTATTTGTGATGTCTTTTATATTTCATTATACGTCTTTTAAGTCTGCTAATTTTTTTGTTCCACATGAATCTTTCGTATGCATAATCTATAACTTCATAATCATCTGTTTTTGAATAGGTATGCATTTTATCAACCCCCTTCTTGCCATCTACTACTATAGAATCATTTTTAATGTAGTCAACTATTTTTTCTTCAAAAATGCCATTACTTATTGTTAATTGATAGAAAATAGTAGATTTTCCATATCCATGTTCTCCATCTTGTGCGGGACGGATTATTCGGTTATGTTCATCTATAAACATTCTACCTGCACCACGTCCATTATTTACATTATAATAAAAAGTTTGGATGTGTTTCAATGTCTTAGTTAACATATCAAGTTCAAAAACAAGATTCATATATTTCCCCTCTGTTTGACTATAAGAGAAAAGAAATAATTTGTTCTCATATTCTAAAATCGTTGAATCACAATAATCATGGCCAGAAATGAGAGTTTTATCTTTTATCCACCCTCTAGGAAAATTACTCGCCTTATATAGATCTATCGTTCTGTTTTCTCCTGTTTCAGGTATCATATAATAGTCATTCTTATATTTGAAAACAAGAGGATAAGACATGTGATAATTCTGGGATATTAATAATTCAAAATCTGAAATCTTTTCATCTTTAATTGTAAAGAAGCCAATATCACCTTTACATGTATTTCTATTAAAAGCTTCTACGAAAAGATAATTAGCATCTCCATCTTTAAAGAGTAACGGGTCCGCAAACCAATAAACATTATTGTGTGGTAGTGAAGAAAATGATACCCTATAAAAATCTTTTGATTCATTTTTTCGGAATGAAATTTTCCATTCTCCTCCGAAAAAATGTTTGCGTATAAATTTACTTAACATTTCAATTATCAGTATTATGTTTTTGTAAAAGTGAGTTAAAAAATGATATGTAATTTTTTGCTATAACTTTTTCTCCGAACCTATTCTTTAAATTTGTAGCGTTCGTTTTCAATTGATTGTAATGATATTGCTCTATTTTAGATAGTGAAATTAGAGAAGATAATAATTCATTTATATCAAACATAATAGAATTACTATTATCATACACGCTTCTAAAACTTGACAAATCAGTTGAAAAAATGGGGAGCCCGTAATTTGCTGCAATCATAATTGGGCCAGATTGCGTTGCATCTCTATATGGTAAAACCAAAAAATGATGGGATGCAAAAATACCAGGAATTTCATCGTTATTAATAAATCTTATATGCAAATTAAAGATTTTAGAATGTTTGATAAGTTTTTTGCATGAATTCCAAAAATCACCTTTTCCATAAATAGATAGTTCTATATTATTAACTCCACAAGAATAAGCTTTTTCAAGTGCTTCAATTAATAAGTCAAGGCCCTTATATGAGTGGATTTGCCCAAAAAATAACAACTTAATCCCATCCTTTATCAAGGGGGGCGCAACACTTGACTTTCCGAAGTCTTTGACACTCATTCCAACAACTGTACAGTTTTTACCTTTGCCATATCTTTCTTCAAATATTTGCCTTTGCTGTTCTGAAAAAAAAATAAAATTATTATTCGTTCTCACAACTAAGTCAACTTGTTTTTGGAAAATCCATCTATGTTTTGCTCCAGAATGAACAATACAGTCATGCAAACCATAAACTATAGGTATGTGTCGTAAATACAGGAAATAAGCGATCTGCCACCAATATCCCTCTGCAACTTTATATATAATATCAACTTTGATTTCTAAAATTAATTTTGCAATCCTAATACATGTTTTTATTCCTTTCGGGTCAAGTCTTTTTCTATGTCTCGTATCAATTACTATCAGATTAATTCCTCTTTCTTTTGAATAATTTATAATTTCATCGATATCAAAACGAGGTTTATTTATATCGGTTACTAAATAAAACCAATTTACATTGTATTCAACTGCCAATTGAGAGAGTACAGTTAAATCTGTATCAGCAAACCATTCACTTGAAATATACGCTATTTTTTTTTTCATACTCAACAAACAATCTTAAACATATTTATACCCCCAATAAAGTACGCTACAATATGATTGGGTACAAAAATGCGCTATTATTAATAAAAAGTCGAATGCCCATTGTAACTACATTAACACATTTTCTGGTTAATCAAGATACTGTGTTTGCAAAGTATGGCCTCTAGTTCTTTCGCCCTAGTCGAAGTATAGATACGCTCCATAAACATCTTAATTCTGTCAAAAGGAATTGGCTTGATTCTTAATTCATTTAAGATACGTTTAAAGACTTCATAATTATCAACATTGGGTACAATATTATCAATATTGTACCATTGTACATCTGCACTCTCTTTAAAGCTCAAAGGATTATACCATTTTCGTTTCATATCAAATAAATGCAGATTGATATGATTCTCTTTTGCATATTCGCTGGCGTGCTGCGAAATGTAGGATTTATTACTTGCGGCAACAATCCATTCAATATCAAACCTCTGAGACAATATATTCAGAAATGGCAAATCTACCTGAAGATAGCAACCTGCTGTTAACCATACGATTTTTTTCATTTATACATCTTTTCAATTTAATCAAATTCCTTTAACCATACTGTCTTTTTTACCTATTCAAATAGGGTCTTTAAGGGAACACGGTGTTTAAATTCAGATATGCAAAATAGATTGCTAATGCTTTTTATTGGACAACTTGTAAAGATATTTAAATAGCATCCGATATAAAATTGGCAAGTGTGTTGGTTTTCCCGATGTTCTCCACATTCTTATCAATTTAAAAGGAATCTTGTCAAACAATACCACATCATAAGAATACTCATAATATGCCTGACAAGAATTCTTTATCTCATCATCAAACGATTTTAACTCTTCTATGAAATTGTCATCTACTACAAGAGCATATCGATATATGAATTTCAGTGTTTCAGAAAGTTTAGAGAGGAAATACGGACGATAGGCACTTTCTGACAAGTGGTATTGTTCATACATATTAACTCTGCCAATAGTCATTTTTATTAACTGCGGTATACTTTTTACAAAGACATCTGCAGCCATTGTCTGTCCTTCGCGTCCTATCAAATAATTATAAAGCATGAAAGGGCAATAATAAAATGTCTTTACCGTATATATTGGCAAGAAAACCCATTGTGCATCTGTATAAGATATTCCCTCTGTTTGTTTATAATGGATATCTATTAGGTTCTGCCTCCTATATGTTACAGAATGCATCTGAAGAAACTTAAAGTAGTCTGTACCGATGTAATCTAACAACAGAAGCTTTTGGTTAGATGGAAAGGTACATATATTTGTTGAGGCGACCTCATCATAATCATGCACCTGTTGGAAATCTGTTATGAACAAATCTGCATCATGACACAAAAGGAAATCTATGAAAGCAGATAGTGCTTCTGTATTGAATGAATCATCGGCATCAAGTACTTTAATATACTTTCCCGATGCCTCATTTAGACCTCTGTTCACGCATGATCCATAATTCCCGTTTTCCTTGTCAATTACTCGGAACGTCTGCGGGCATTTTGTTTCATACTCGTGTGCGATTTGCGACGAAGAATCCTTGGAACCGTCGTTAATAATCAATACCTCCAACTTTTCCATTCTCTCATTATTCATAATGAGAGAATCTAAACACTTACGGAGATATTTCTCCATATTATATGTTGGAATTATTATTGACAAAATTTTATTATTATCTTCCATACTCATTATATTTTGAATATTTTCTTCATAAACTTAATTCTCATTAGCATCCAACATAAAAGAATTGTTAGTGTACAATGAACAATACATAAAACCAAAAATCCCCATTCCTGATTAACATTCACACCGATTCCTAAAAACTTTAAAATATCGTAAAACAAGACGTGTAATGCATATACAGGAAGAAAAAGCGAAGATAGAAGATTAATGATTCCGCCATTTTTTATCACTGTATTAAGGCAAGCACAAAACACACACACTGCATAAACCATACATAAAACGGAACCAAAATAGAATTCATTCCCTCCTAGATCTGGACCAAAACACTGAAAAAAAACATAGACTATAGAAACCAGCAAAACCCATAGCCAATTTATCATAGTAAGTGATTTTTCTTTCTTACGAATTACCCCCCCCATACAATAAAACATTACCCAATAATACAATCTGAAAGTTTGTGGCAAATACATTTTTTCAAATTGACAAAGAGCATTAAGGATAAAGGCCAAAAACGAAGCCAATACCATAATAGAAAGAATTTTATACGAGAAAAGTATTTCATTTGGTATTAATGCATTAATTATGTATAGCAGAATCATTGCCCCAAAATACCAATATTGCCACATATACCCCTTTTGTACAGTCCAACTAAAATACGAAGCTATCCCCAAACCTCTTGATGTTAACCTGCCATTATTGATATAATCTATCAAGTTATAAACAATAAGAGCTAAGGATATTGTTATGATAATGAACTTTAAAATGCCGAAGACTTTTTTCTTAACATAAGCAAGACTAACTTCTCTTGTTTGCATTAAATAGCCACTGGCCATGAAGAATAATGGTACTGCTATACAGCAAATGGCGTAAACAACATCCCTAGAATTTGAATTATCAATAAATGATGCAGAGGATACACCTGTATGAAGCAACAATACCATTGTCATTGCAATGACCTTAATTGCATCAACAGAAGTGTTTCTTTGCGACTGCACCACATTCACTGTAATAATATTCATAAATTCGTATTTTAATTACCAATACGTGAACGATGTAATACTAATCCAAGAGAGAGTATCCACATTGTCAGCAGATTATACATTGTTATAGTAAAAGAAAATAGTAAAAAATAAGAAAGCAAGAAAAAGGGCCATTTTAACCTCCTTCTTTTTAAAATATGTACAAAAGGTATAATAGCGTAACTTAATACATATATAGAAACCGTGTACAGACCACCATCTGCAAATAAGGTAAAAAGAGAATTACTGAAGCCATAAGTTCCACCTTCATCTTCTTGGAGTTTCTCCGTGAATAGCCCTTGTCCGAATATTGGATTCTTTAGACCAATCATTATACACTCTTCAATATCACGTGTTCGCGCATTGAGAGAAGATTGTCCTGATTCTTGCTTATCTCCTACTAATAATGATGAGACGGATAATAAAGATATAAAAACAAATGGAATTATGAATACTTTTAAAAGTACATTCTTTTTTCCCACCATTCTATATAGTACTACTCCCAGAATTAATGAAATAAAAATAAAACCCGTCGTAGTGAAAGTTGTTACTATTGTCAGGGCCAATAAAAAAATTCGCTTCCATGATATTGTAGGCCTAAGGAAAAACTCAACAGCCAGCGCTGTACATAAAACCATATTATACATCGGGCCCTCTTCAAAAAAACCACTATTCCTCATTGTTTTGTAACCCATAAAGGTCACTTCTTGGGTTTCATAATATAGGAAATGATAAGTTGGGATAAATCTAAATTCAGCCCAATCATTTGGAACCATCATCGTTGGTTGAATCATCCCCAGATTTGTAGCAAAAAACCAATAAAAAATTGATACTATTGCAAAAACGGATACAATATTTGAGAATTTTAAAAGAGGAGAAAATAATTCTGAGATAGTATTTATTCTCCGAGTGCTCTGATATAGAAAAAAAACTGGAAGAGTAAAAACAAAAGTTTTTAGATAACTCAATTGCGTACCATGATAGATATTTAAGAATGGGGGGATGGCTCCTATTAAAAGGAATAATAGCAGAGGGTCAAAGTACTTTTTTCCTTTTCCTATACACAACAACAATCCACATACAAACCATGCAAAAATTGATAAATAATTACTTGCATTTTTTATCTCCAATAGTATCGTATTAAATTCAAGTATTATGATAAGCATCAGAATATACTCTAACGCATTAACTATTGTATGACTTGCCTTTCGCTTTTTTATTTCTATATATGTAGAAACAGACTTCATATATGCGTGTTTTAACTATAAATCTATCCATTAAGTTCATCTATGCATTTTCTTTTCTATCAGAGACATCAATTCCTGTAGTATTTTATCCTTCATAATGTAAAGAAATGACAAGTAGATTATGCTGCCAACGAATGTCCCTGCAAAGATCTGAAGCCATACGTTCTCCATGGAACTGGTAAACAATACTCCTATTGCCATTAAAAATGAAGCACAGCCATAAATAAGAATTTCTTTGTCAAAGATTGAAAAAGAAACATAATTCTTTCCTAACTTAATCTGAACTAACAACACAGAGAATTCGGATATCAACATAGATATTGATGCACCTATCTCTGAGAATAAGGGGATTAATATGATATTTAAAATGATATTCAATCCTGCAGCAACTAAAGTACTGACAATAACATAACTTTCTTTACCATAAGGATATAAAATCTGAATACCAATAATATTTGTCATCCCAATGAAAATGATAACTGGAGCAGTATAAACTACTACAGGTATAGAATCGTTAAAATCATCACCACAGAAACCGAGTGTTATAGGTTTAGAAAGCATCATAATGCCTACGGTTAATGGAATGGCCATAAACATCATAAAATGATAGGACTTCCTGATAATGCTGTTAAATTCGTCAAATTTCCTTTCACTTATGAGATGAGAGCAGCGAGGTAGCATAACTGTTCCTAACGAAGTAACCACAGAAACAAGTATGTGGGTTAGTTTATAACCTGCAGTAAACAGGCCGACTGAGCGATCATCTACCATAAATCCAAGCATGATAGTATTCAACTGCACATAAATACTGGTAATGACCGTTAACATGAATATACGAAAGGCAGGCTTTATATGTTTAGTGAAATTTAGCTTCTTCCACTCAATAGAACAAAACTGTATATACTTACGTAAATGTATGAAATTAATAAGATTGTTACCAACTGTTGATCCAACAACCACTAATCCATAAATAAGCAGGTCATTTTTGTCTTTTACAAATACAAATAAACTTATTGCACAGAGAAAACGAATTATGAGTCCACGAATGGTTATAAACAAGAAATCCTCAATACCTTGATAAAACCATTGGACACCTAACGCTGTAAAAATAATAGTAAGACTGAGTATATAAAACAGCGATAGTTCCTCCTGGATTCGAGGTATAAAAACACCAATGACATAAACAGCAAGATAGCCAAGCATTGCAAGGATTATACTTAAAACTGTAATCTCTACCATTGTGCGATTACGGAGGTTTAAATCACTACGGCACTTTGCTATCTCACGCACGGCATATAAAGGAATACCAAGGCTTGTTAGTAATACTATATAGCCAATAATAGAATTTTGAAAGTTAACGACACCAATACCCTCTGGTTGTAGCACTCGTGCCGCATAGGGGAATGTCACTACCGGAAATATTAAGCCCGATAGTGTATTTATATAATTTAAAATTATGTTTCCCTTTAAAGAACTCATAGTGTCCTAAAATACAAAGAATATTATTTACAAAAACGAGTATTAATCCATGGAAGGTTATAAATATGATAAATTATTTTGCCTTAACACTATAACCGTTAGGATTATTCTTCTGCCAATTCCAACTATCGCGACACATTTCTTCAATGCCGTATCGTGCTTCCCAACCTAATTCTGCCTTGGCTTTAGCTGGATTGCAATAGCAGGTGGCTATATCACCTGGCCTGCGAGGTTTAATTACATACGGTACATTTACTCCATTTACCTTCATAAAGGCATTAACAACATCAAGTACGCTATAGCCATGACCAGTGCCAAGATTGTAAATGGCTAAACCACATTTATTATTGATGGCCTTTAATGCAGCCACATGCCCAGAGGCCAAGTCACAAACATGGATGTAATCGCGAACACCAGTACCATCAGGTGTATCGTAATCATTTCCAAAGATACCAAGTTCTTTACGAATGCCTACTGCTGTCTGCGTGATATAAGGCATCAGATTATTGGGGATTCCAGTTGGATTCTCGCCAATCATTCCGCTCTGATGAGCTCCAATAGGATTAAAATAGCGCAACAATACCACATTCCACTCTGGGTCTGCTTTCTGAACGTCCATTAATACCTCTTCGAGCATGCTCTTGGTTTGGCCATAAGGATTGGTACAACGGCCCTTAGGGCATTCCTCAGTGATAGGAATAATTGCGGGATCACCATAAACTGTTGCTGAACTACTGAATATAATATTCTTACAACCATGCTGGCGCATTACATCCAAAAGAATGAACGTTCCAGTCATGTTGTTGTGATAGTATTCCAATGGTTTTGCAACTGACTCGCCAACAGCTTTTAATCCAGCGAAGTGGATTACAGCATCAAACTTGTTCTCGTCAAACACCTTTGATAGTGCGTCCTTATCTCGCACATCTACCTCATAGAAAGGTATTTCCTTTTCGATAATATTTGCGACTCGGCGTAAAGCTTCAGGGTTGCTGTTCACAAGGTTGTCTACCACGACTACACTATGGCCTGCTTTATCAAGTTCTATAATGGTGTGACTTCCAATATAACCAGCACCGCCTGTTAAAAGTATATTCATTATTTATTTTGTTCTATTATAAGATAAAATTGAACTATATAATTTATTAATCAAGCAAGGAGCCGATAAGACTGTTGGAGTTGCTCATAAACCATGAATCATATCAACTCACTTGCCTGTATGTTTTTGGGGAGTTAAATGAAAATCCGGCCGGGATTAACCTGTTTTTTCGTCGGTGGGGGCTATGCCTTGTTGATAAAAGTAGGGGAGTGCTTGTGCTTTTCGGTGCATTAGTGTTATTTTTCTTCTAATTTGTTTGGAGGTAATAAGAATTTTTGTATATTTGCAGACGGATGGGCAGGTATCACCATCGCTCACCTTGAGAATTAAAATGCCAAGAAGCTATAATTATTACGTAACGCATTGAAACTTAGTTTGTTAAGCGATGACTTGCGAATAAGTTGGTGCGCGGTTAAGTGAAAAGATATTAGGAAATGGCTTTAACTGGAAGGAAAGAAATTAATTCAGCAATTGGCACTTGGTCTGGCTTTATCTACCAAGGCCTGTGTGGTCTTTTGGTGGTACTGAAGATGATAGAGGAAGATAGGGAAAGGACAAAAGATTACAATCTTCAATTGGATGGATACGAAGATTTTTCTATCCTTGATGGCGCAGGCCAAGTTGTGAGTATTCATCAATGCAAGTGCATCAAAGGGAGGAAGAACTATGATCAGGACTTGATGGATATGAAGGAAAAGAGGGGCAAGTTGAAAAATATACGAGAAGACGCAAAGAGTTTCTTCCATTGTAACGAAGTAGTCACAATTAAAGCGGATCTGGATATTGAGGCATATCCTTTCACTAAAGACAAAACCAGTTGTGAACCAGGCGAGATAAAAAACATCATCCAAGATGTAGTAAGGAATTTGAAAGCTGGCGATGCTAAAGCTGAGGATGTGCTTGCAAAACTAGAATCGCTTATCAATAGTAAGGTCCTAAACACACAGCAGATTTATTTTGATACCCCTCAACGGCTATATGCTATAGCTCGGGATGAGTCTATTCCCTTTGTGGATATAGAAAATATATGTAAATCACATTTTATAGATTTGAGTGACGAGGATATCTTAACTCAGATAAAAACACGCTATATAAACCAATTTAATGAACGAGTAGCTGTTAATGGTGGAATTGAAGAACATCCAGATGTGGAAAAATTTATTGTTCTGTTTTCAGAGATGGATAGTGAGCAGATGAAACTGTTCATGCAGCGAATTCATCCAAAAGAAAAGTTTGAATACTCGTTGAACGGGCTTGTTAACACTTGTTCTAAAGAAAGAATCAACCGCCTGTTTAATCTTATAATACGATTCCCAATTCACTCTAAACTGCATTGGGTAACACCGAATAGTATACAGACACCAACTACCTTGGAAGATGACCAGGAAATAGAATTGACATGCATTCAGATTTACGAAAATAGAGCTAATTTCGATGCCATGTGGATATATGACTGGTTTGTAGGAAAGATTGATGAAAGTGAAGGGAGTGTGGAGGATATCAGAAAGAGAATTCGGGAAATCACTACAGTTGATGAGCCAGAGGAAGATAATAGTATTTTCCATGAGAAAAAAGTTGGTATAATGACTATAAAAGACAAGCAGAATGGAAAGTTTGATTGATTTAATATACAGTGAATTTGAAAGAGAAGGGTACAAAAGTTCAGACGGGCTTTTGTGGAAGCACAATACGTATATTGACTATTGGGTGGTGTTTTATGTAGAGAATGACTATGACCTATATGATATACAGCAATTTGTGTTGAAAAAGACGGCAGAAATAAGAGCCCCAGAACCTGAAATGGAGAAAAATACATCCCTTCTTATTGTGAATAAAGTGGAGAAAGGGAAGGTGAACCAAGAGCGTATTATTGCAGATGAAAACAACGTATATTATTTTAAGAAATATGTGTTGCAATATACAGAAGATGAATGGGAGTATATAAAAGGTTTATTTTCTGATGGCAGTACACCTGTAAGTAATCTATTGATGAGGACAGACCTGTTTGAAAAAGTAAAAAACGACAAAGACTGCCCGGAGAGCCTTTTGTATAAGATTGCCCATAAATTGCCATTTGCAGCGTTAAGCGTATCGAAAAAAGAATACGATATCCCCAATGATTTGCAAATGACGGATGAATTGGCCGCCGCTCTACGTTGGGTTGACGACATCCCAATGTGGGAAGGTAAGAGTCCTAGAGATAGGGATATTGCTGATGTGGCGAATATGGTCAAAAGACTTGTGGGAAATGAAATCGCAGAAAGTCATGAGGATAGAAAAGATTAAACTCCACAATTTCAAAGGCATAGCAGACATGGAGTTTTCTATGGCTGATGTTTCTGCTATTATTATGGGTGGTAAAAATGGTTATGGTAAAACCACCATCTATGATGCTATTGAACTGGTATTGACCGGGAAAATAGACCGTTACAACAACTATGCAGAAGAACTGGTTGACCATCGAAGGAGCAAGAACGACTTTGAGAAACCATTGGTGTGCGATGACAAAGTACCGGATATTAGGATAAATTTGTATGCATCCTCTGTAGTTGAAGATGCGGTTTTGCATTACCGCCTGACACGTAAGGCTATGGTTAAGGATATGGTAAACCCTGTATGTTTCCCTCAGTTTGAACCTTTATACATATGTTTCCCTGGGGGCGAGATGCATCCGATAAACCAGCAGGAGCTTGAGACTCTTGGTATAGAGAAGTTCAGTAAACATTATGTCACACTGAATTATCTAAGTCAAGAAGAGTCTACCATGTTTATCAAAAGTAGTGATGCTGCCAGAGCAAACGCCATTCAGTACCTTTTCAACACTACACGATACGATGAGAGGATTGAGAAACTTGACAAATTGATACTGAAAAGTGTTAAGAACTGTCTAGATGAGTTGAAAGTAGAACAAGACGGACTGAAAAACAGAATAGAGGATTTGCATAAATACAGGCTTGAACCACAAGAGAATCCTACCACCTTTGTGAAACTTTTCAATGAAAATGCACAAGTGGCATGGGACAATGAGGATGTTAGACTGAGTAATGAAGACTATCATAGCCTGCTGACTGAGAACGGTTTGATAGATCAATTGCTTTACTTGGCCAGACACAAAGATGATGTCAGGAAGTACAGGAAGAATGTATTTCTGAATTCAGTGCAAGAGAATAGTTCTGCTATAGCCTTTTATTGGCAGTATCGAAGCCGTAAAGAATTAATAAAGTTGTGGGATAAGTTTAGCAGGATTGTGGCTGTGCCTTGTGAAACGCTGGAGCTTGCAGACGTGGAAAAGTTCCAAATAATTCTACTTGCAGAACTTTCAGAAGTGGTGTCTCTTGAAAATTTTCAAATGATATCAGAGGCATTGGAGAAGGTAAAGGCTATGTATCGTTCTGCTACGATGGCAGAACGGGCCTACAATGAAATGTTAAGTCAACGAAACCGATTAGAACATCATCTAATAACCCATGCCTTAGATATAGAACAAAGTAGTTGTCCGCTATGTGGTCAGAACTATGGAGAAACGCAAACATTGTTGGAAAGCATTTCGCGGACTACAAAATTACAGGCAGAAAGTACAAAAGTCTTTTCTGCCCAGGTTGCGCAAGAATTTGTGAAGCTAAAATTGTTGATGCATGACAACCTGATTGTTCCAGTAATGTTGTGGTTTGAAGAAAAGGGCATTACTGGGGATATCGTGGCTCGTTATCTGGAGTTGAATGCTGCATCGATTGAATTGAAAATGACAAGGCTGATAGAAGATGGATATATATCAGAAGAACCAGGCTTGTCAGAGCAAATGTCTGAACAACTGCTTATAAAAGCTGTAGGAGAACACAAAGAAGATCTTGATGACGCACTGGATTATCCAAATCTTATGAATCTCCATAATAACTATGGGAAATTGATGACAAAGGATGGGTATGGTGAACAGAGTGTGATGCTGAAGAGGGCTTATTTGTTGTTGAAATGGAGTCAGCAGCAATCTGTACAACTGAATGATCTTCAAAAACAACTGACCCTGAGTGTCACTAAAACAGAATTGCTGAAGAAAAAGAACAACGTGCTTAAAGCCCTAAAAGATGAAATAGTAAAACAGAAGAATGACTGGATTAAGAAAGTTGTTGGTGATGTGGAAATTCTGTTCTATATCTACACTGGCAGAATAATGCAGGACAATTTCTTTGGTCGTGGACTTTTTATGAAGATAGAACCAGACAAGTTTGTCTATTTTGTTTCAGATTACCGTTCTGATCTTGATGCGCTTTATAAGATGAGTAGCGGGCAACTGGTGGCATTGATGATATCGTTGCTACTGTCTCTTAATAAACTCTATTCCACTGTAAAATTTATAGCTATAGATGACCCTGTACAAACAATAGATGACATAAATGTGTGGGGATTCATAGAGACTTTAAGACATGAGTTTAATGATTACCAGCTTTTGCTTTCAACCCACGAATTGTCATATGGGTCTCTTCTTAGATATAAGTTGAGTAAAATGGGTATTGCTACCGAGTATCGCGATATGCTGAATGAAAGACACAAGCAGATCAAACAAAGAGGTTAACAGGACTTAAGAAAGAATGGATCTTACCATTCAGAAGGAACTGATCCCTGGGTGGGCACTTGGTGGTTATTAAGAGCCTAATGCGAGAGGAGGGCTGTATGTAAAGCCGGTTTCTTATACGGAACATAATCCGTATAGTACATGACTTCAACAGCCAAACGTACCGAGAAGATTGTTTATTCCGGGGCGTTTGTCGTTTTTTGCTGCAATTCTGCTATTTTTCGCGCGTTTTGTTTGGAGGTAAAGATAAATTTCGTATATTTGCAAACGGTAAAGTGGATTGCAACAATCGAAATTTGATATGGATAAATAAGAATTCTGTAATAATACTATGGTTCAGTATGAGAAAGATGAATTGCTAGGGCAACTCGATAGTTTGGGCTCTATTATAGAAAATCCAGAAAGCATTGCATGTTTAGATAAATGTGGATTGGATTCTGGAAAACTATTGACGTTGTTGGAGCATGTTAAAAACTTTAGTTCGAAGTGGAATGATATTCTTTATTGTAATTATTACGAGAATCCTTCGGAACTAATTAAAAAGTGGGTTGGACTCCTTGAGGAAGATAAAGAAGAACAGGACAAAGGACTTGTTAATGAGGTAAACTCTTTGTATAGGAGAACAGAGAAGTTTTTGCGTTCTTTATTGACAATTCCTCACAAGGAAAAAACAGTTAGGATGCTTTCTTCTAAATATCTGGCTGTAGCTATGGAGCGAACTGCAGATGAAAATGCAAAAATATCGGCTCAACTGGAAAAGGAAAAGAAAAAAGAACAGCCTGATGAGGAGGTGATTCAGCCTTTGATGTTCGATTATCTTACAAGGGAAGCTTCTTTGTTTTTGTTGTAAAGAGTAGATTATACCAATATGGATAGACAAAAGGTATCGCAGATATTAAGTTATCTAAATAGTAACCGTTATGACAAGCGGCTAATACTGAGTTATTTTATCTCAAATTGTAATTACGATGAGATGGAGGCGGTATATGAAAGGGCACCAAGAATCTATAGAGGTTTATTGTCTCTTTCATTTCTGAAACGTTCTAAATTAGAAAATGTATTCCAAGGCAGTCCTCTTTATTTTGGTAGTCCTGTAGATTATATAGAGAAAGCTTGTTTTATTGTAGGTAAGCATGCAGACATTATTAATCAATATGTGAAAGAAAGTCTAGAGGTTGATAGGGCAATGTTGAAAGGAGATTATGAGGAGGCTCGTTTTAAAATAAAAGCGATAGAGAAAATTGCTGGAGCCTCTTTCTGGGCTGCTATGTACAACATAAAGATAGAAAGGCTAGAAAGAGGACTTAATGCATGTATAAAGTTGCACAATGATTACTATCGTAAAAGCCAACAAATGGTAAAGTGGATGATGAATGCTGCTTTTAGGTCTTCATCGTTAGATTATTCTGATCCAACAGTAGATTTACTGGCGAATCCAGAGAATACTGATGGAGAAAAAGCTTTTAACGAGGTGATGCGCGTTTTCTGTTTTCCTTGGAAAGGTATAAATGAAGGTGAGTGGATGTGTTATGGGGTTACTACCTCTATCATTGATATGTATAATGGTCTAATTCTATATCTTCCAAATCTAAAAGAGGAATCGAGAGACAATGAAAGAGTGAAAAAGAGTATAGGACATTTGGTCCCAATAATAAGTGATCCATATTTACATAAATTGGCTCAACTATGGGGCATTCATAATAATTATCGTAATGATGCTCAAAGAGATACTATTATTTACTCTTATTCTATTGGAGATTATCAAAAGGTCATTAAAATGGCAATGCCCTATTTAGGAGAATGCCCTGAAGATTTTGAATTACTAAGGATTTGTTTCCAGGCAATGGTTCTTGCAAGGGTGACGATGCCAGAATTTAATAGGGAGGGTAATATTATAGATAGAATTAAGTATTATCTTTGTTCTATCATATATCACAAAGGTAATCTGTATAATAATATAAGAATGCTGAGAGGTATCTGTCATTCACAACATTTGATAAGGGGAATGATGTTATTGGATGTTATAGTAGATAGTTTGAATATGAGATATTTGTATGGTCAGTTTGACGAAAACTGGAAATATAACAAATTCTTGGATGTTACGGATTCGTTGTATTATAAAGAAAACCGTCGTAATTATCTTTTGTCTTTACCTTTGGCAACACAATATGTGGAGAGTATATTCAATAAAGAACAGCATCAACTCACTCCAGATTATTTGGAAGTATCTATAGCAGAGCAGGAAGGTAACTATATATATGATAATACGGAAGAATGTATTAGGAATAATTCTGTACCATCTTTCTTGTTGGATGCTGCGCATACGTATATATTTGACGAACTTGTTAGGAAGGAGTTGTATAGAGAGGCTGTAGTTTTTTATGTGAATGCACGTATAAATGATATTTCAATTGATTTTATTATAACACGTGACCAAAAGAGGTCGATTAATTCAAATAAAGAGCAGTTGTCTTCAGAAATCCCACTTGAGTTTGCTATATATATGCAGATGATAAACGAAGATGAACACACAATTTACTTTGCATACAAAAAGTTCTTGAAACATGAAAAGGTAAAAAGAGCGTCTGAACTTAAAATAATTGATAGCAGCCTATTGCGATATTTCCTTAGTAATGTCGCCACTATGAGAATTCTTACCTACCATGTATTACAATTTAAGACGGAAGATGATGTGATGGACGAAAGGATACAGATACTTTCGAATCTAAATGAATCTTTCGGTGATAAAACATATACAGAGGAAATTTCGAGTATTTCTAGGGATAAAAAAATTAGAGAGTTGAATACACATGTAGATGAGAGCAAAATCTATGTAGATATTCAATCGATTAAAGATAATGAGCTTACTGAGGTACAGCCTCTGTTTGATAACTATGAAGCTGCGGAGAGTCAGGCTAAGCTACTAAAGAAATCCGGCGAAGCTGAGATGTTAGAGTATTTTAGGGATATTGATACAAACGTTGATATTATATATGTAGGTGTTACACCTAAGCAACGTGAAGTAATAAATTATAAATTAGATGTGCTTAGCAAGATATTTAAGATCGTGAGGAACCAGTTCCTTTTTAATCCGAAATCAGGTCTTGATAACTATTTAAGTACACGTATTCGGCATGGTACACTTGTAAATAAACTACGTAATAGTTTTGAGATTGCCAATTTGGTAACAAATACCATTAATGGGGAATACTCTTCAAACGATTTTTGGATAACTAAAAAATTTGGATTAAGGGACGTGAAGGTACTTGAGTGTATGGAGTTGTTCTCTCAGTTTAGTGCTCAAATTGATGGAATAATAAGTCGTATAAAAAATGATTATATTCAAGTACAGACTGAAGATGTTAAGGACAAAGATAGTGGATGTTTTGATTATCAAATAGAATTTTTTGATAATGATATTAATGATTTGCTGTCTCGTACGGATATTGTGACTAATGAGGACTGTATTGATGCAATTTTAACTATTTTATGGAAACATACAGAGAACTGTCTTGAGAGTGTAAAGTATAGACTATCAGAGGCGCAAGTAGAAATGTTGGAAGCATTAAAACAACTGGAGAAGAAAATAGTAGATATAGTGGGGACAGGGAATGATGCTTGGGGAGAGTTTTATGATACTGTTATTCAATGTCAGAATGCCCTTCAGACTGATGTGCAGGCCGTTATTGCTTGGTTTAAGCTGTCGAGTTATGTTGATTTTACATTTACTATAGATCAAGTAATAAGTAGTTGTATCTTATTCGTAAAAGACAATAACCGAAACCCTATCAATATAATTGTTAAGCAAAATACTGACAGGGACGAACTTAGGGGTGAATATTTTGGAACTCTATATGATATGTTCCATGATTTACTTAACAATGCTCAAGATAATGAAAACGAAACGAAAGTTGGTGGTGATTGTGTTATTAACGTATCACAGGAGGCTGGCTACTTGAATGTTAGGGTTAGCAATCCAATAGCTACATCTATAGAAAAAGAACTGATTGAAAAGGTGAAAAAGACTAATGAGTCTTTGGCTGCTTTACTTATAAGAGGTAGGTCGAGGGCCGACAATAATAGTGGATGTACTAAAATATTTAATGCTGTACATAATCACCTTGGTAGTTGGAATAATAAATACACTAACCTTGTGGAGAACCATCGATTTGTTGCGTCCATAAGTATTGAAATCGATAAAATTAAAGCATAATAGAAATGAGAGTATTGCTTGTTGAAGATGATGAACATAAACGTAATGACGTGAGCTCTTATCTCAGATCATTAGGTGATGATATGTTGATTGAATATGCTTATTCTGTAGCCAGTGGTGTACAGATGGCTGTTGATTATCAATTTGATTTACTTCTGCTTGACATGACAATTCCTAATTTTGACCAGGCAAATGGAAGTAATGGTGGCCGTTCTTTTAAGAAAGGCGGGGAATTGATAGTGGAGGAACTGCTTGATGAAGATGTTGATTTTCGATGTGCAGTCATAACTCAGTATGAAACATTTAATAATGAGACAATTGATGAAATTAGTAATCGTCTATCCGAGATTTGTGGCGACAAATATTTTGGTTTCGTAAAATATAGTACCATGGATGAGGATTGGAAGGTTGATTTAAAAAACTTAATACAAAATGTTGAGAATATTATTCATAGATGACGAACCTGCCAAAATTAGGCGGTATAGAGAACTGATTGAGGAAATGCCAGCTCTACACGAAGAATTTGTAGATGTGGCAACAAGCTATCAAACGGCTATTGAAAAACTTTCTTCCGTCCAGTATGACTTGGCGGTACTTGACCTTTATCTACCACTTCGTGATGGGGATGATCCATTGCCAGAAAATGCAGTTAAGTTGTTGAAAGAGCTTCAAGATGATGACGATCTAAGAATGCCATATTGCATAGTTGGTATCACTCGCAGGGCTGATGCTCCGAACGAATATCGGGAGTTGTTTGATCAGCTTCTTCTATCCTATATTTTTTACGAACAGAATAGTGATGATTGGAAAAAGAAATTGAAGAATAAAATCGAATTCTTGTTAAAGGCTCAACGTTCTTTGCAATATCAGGAGATATATGACTATGACGTCGCAATAGTAAATGCCTTAATGAGTGAGAACGAACATGTTAGAAGACTGTTAGGTAATGAGGGTTGGAATGAAGAATTTATTCCAGCAGATAGGTCTACTACTTATTATACTAAATCATGTAAGCTCTCTGATGGACGTATTATTCGTGTTGTAACATGTTATGCTCTTCATATGGCTAGTACAGCAAGTTCGATGCTTGTAACAAAGGTTATTTTTAATTTTCGTCCGCGATATTTATTCATGACAGGCATTGCTGCAGCTGTTGATCGTCAAGAAGTAAGTTTAGGTGATATTATGATTGCCGAGTGTGTTTGGGATGGGGCAAGTGGTAAAATAAAAACTGATGATAATGGAGTTGATATATTCATGCCGGATTATCGTCAGATTCCTTTGGATGCTGATATGCTGAAACTAGCAAAGAAACTTTCTGCAAACAAAAACTTGATGTCGCTAATTGAGAACTCATATCCTTATGAGCAAGGTAAACCAAAATCGAAGCTGCGACTTCACGTGGGGCCTATGGCTTCGGTTCCTGCTGTGCTCTCAAGTAAGACAAATGTTGATGAGATACAGAAACATTGTCGGAAGCTGTTGGGTATTGAAATGGAAGGATATGGCGTCTTCTATGCTTCTCATCATAGTATTCATCCTCGCCCTCAATATACAATGCTAATTAAGTCGGTCTCGGATTACGCAGACCCTGAGAAATCTGACAATTATCAAGATTATTGTATGTATACGTCTGCTTATATTGTTAAGCACATTATCGAGAATGAACTTAATTATAGGCGTAATTAGTATATTATGGCAATAACAGATTTTGATTTTTGGCTTGACAATAATGATTTGTCAAATTTTAATGATGTATATTCTCTCTATCATTCTGTTTCTGGTATTTTTTCTCTTTTCAAAAGAGGAAGCAACCGCTCCTTCTCGTCGCTCTTTGCTATGATAATTGGCTCTATCCTTATATTGCTAAATTGGTTAATAAAGGTTAACAAAGAGGTGAATAACACAGAAATTGCGTTGTTTTTCGGGGATTCTTACTAATTTTGCAGCCGGAATGAAGATGAACAGGATTGATATGTATGCGAAATAATAATCAAACTAACCAATTGATTCAGTGGGTAGTAACTATCGGCGACTTCTTGTTGCTTAATGTTATTATCCTTTTAGCAACAAGATATTACTGGCGTGTGGAAACATGGCCAGAGAGAAGTCTTCAGATATTTATTCTGGTAAATAATGTGGCACTGGTGCTGAGCGAAATCCGATTCTCTACCGTGATCCACCTTCGTCTGATTGGCGCCGGCGATGTGGTACAGAGATTGGTGGGACTTTCGATGTGTCAGACCGTTCTGGCATATGCCTTGCTCAAGATTTTCGACTACTATCTGCCCATTGGTTGGCTGTTGCTTGGCATCGGTACGCTGTTCTTCATCTTGCTGATTTTCAAGCGAATAGTTGAGAGATGGTTCGTAAGATTGTATCGTAGCGCAGGAAGAAATAGCAGAGCAGTGACCCTCGTGGGTTCGGACAGCGAACTGCTGGAGATATACAAGAAACTTGTTAATGACCCAACTCTGGGATACAAAATCTTAGGATATTACGGCGATGAATGGACCGACGAAACAGAACATTTCGAGAGTGTGAAGCGATTGGGATCGTATGAGGATTTCTTGAATGCGATTGATAACCCCGATGAGCTGCAACTGGGCGATGAGCTGTATCTGTGTGTTTCGCGAAAGGAAAGACACGTTATCCGCAAGATATCGAAGATGTGCGACCATAAGGTGGTGAGATTCTTCTACGTACCTGTGTCGGTGGAGACAATCGGACTGAGCCTGAAGCGCGAGCTGCTCGACGATATGGAGGTGTTTACCACTTACGAGAATCCGCTGCAGAGCTCGGTGAACAGGGTGATAAAGAGGCTGTTCGACATCTGCTTCTCTATCATCTTCCTGATTCCGACAGCTTTGATATTCCCGTTTGTATATGTAATAATAAAGATACAGAGCCCTGGGCCGCTGTTCTTCCGACAGAAGCGAACAGGTCTGGACGGTAAGGATTTCGAGATGCTGAAATTCCGCAGCATGCACGTAAACAAAGATGCCGACAAGATTCAGGCCACAAAGGACGACCCGAGAAAATATCCTTTCGGCAATTTTATGCGAAAGTCGAACATCGACGAGTTGCCGCAGTTCCTGAACGTGCTGAAGGGCGATATGAGTATCGTTGGCCCTCGTCCGCATATGCTGCTGCACACCGAGATGTATTCGGAGCTGATTGATAAGTATATGGTTCGCCACTTTGTTAAGCCGGGACTTACGGGATGGGCTCAGGTAACGGGATTCCGCGGCGAGACCAAGGAGCTGTGGCAGATGGAGGGGCGTGTTAAGCGCGACATCTGGTATATGGAGCACTGGAGCATCTGGCTCGACATCCGCATAATCTGGATGACAGTGAAGACGATTTTTGTTCACGACAAAAACGCATATTGATTTAACGATGAAAAATATTATCCTTTCTTTGATATTGGGCCTGTGCACGCTTGGTGCGCAGGCTCAGGTTTTTGAGATTGCCATGCCAGGGGACAGGTACATGGCATCCGAGGCTGCCACGTTCCAGTCCCCAGGCATCCCAGTCCCCGGATTTTGGGAGGACTGGTTTGTGCAGATGGGACTGGACATGACGCTGCAGAACCCATACGGATACGACTTCTCGAAGGTATTTC
>Ga0256407_10003111_pt1 | contig 30162 bp, 21 predicted proteins | sample RumenRJG_04DNA_FD_193489 | JGI IMG/M metagenome (GOLD analysis project Ga0256407, IMG submission 193489) | Bovine rumen microbial communities from Lethbridge, Alberta, Canada - RJG_04 | ecosystem: Host-associated > Mammals > Digestive system > Stomach > Rumen | place: Canada: Alberta...
CGAGATTACGCATCTTTGCGAAATCACCTATGTCCTTACGCTTAAGCCATAATTTGATGAAAGCCTCTTGCACGACATCGTCAGAATCTTCGGAACTTCCAAGATAGTGCATGGCTTGCTGATGCATATGCATCCGCAATTTCTGCGCATTTTCTGTGAACTCTTGTAATTCCATTTTCTTGCTTGTTTGCTATAATAACACGAAAGTGACGATTTCGCTACCAGAAAAAAGGATTTTTTTTCAGTTCATAGTGCATAATTCATAATTCATAGTTGGAGGGTGTATGCTAACTATGCACTATGAATTATGAACTATGCACTATGAACTGTTAGGATATTGCCTTCAACCTTGAACTTTACATCCCGACCAGCGAATGGCATTCCATAGATGCGGTTAGGGTCATTATGGTATTGCGGACGTGGGTCTTGGGAGAGAATACCTCGGAGCGAGGAAAGTTCAGTAGGAGAGAAGGTATTGGCAATCTCTTCGGGGATGATAACTTCGAGAGGTTGCCAGTCATTGTTGTCGGTGAACCCTCCACGGGCATCGGGATGGGCATCGGCATAGGGAATGTAAGGCTTGATATCGTAGATAGGAGTGCCGTCCATAAGGTCGGCGCCAAGGACGAAAAGAACGGCCTCTCCCCCCGCCCTCCCCCGTAGGGAGGGAGCCGATTCGATAATGGCACTATCGTTTTGTGATTGCTCTTTGAGGGCGTTAGCGGCTCCCTCCCTACGGGGGAGGGCGGGGGGAGAGGCCAATTTCACGCACGAAAGGCCTATCGGGTTGGGACGAAATGGGGAACGTGTTGCGAAAACTCCCAGGCGCTCGTTACCTCCGAGGCGTGGAGGACGAACGGTGAGGCCCCTCTGCTCATGCTTGTTGGCTGAGAATCCCCAGATAAGCCATATATAGTCGAAGCCTTCAAGACCACGAATGGCATCGGGAGAGGAATACTCAGGTTCAAAGACAATCTCGCCAATAAGGTCCTCTACCACACCACTCTGGCGCGGGATACCGAACTTGCTCGTCAATGGCGAACGGAAATATGCTATGGGTTTTAATTGCATGGGTACAAAATTACACAAAAAAACACTCACGGCAAAAATATTCCTCTGAATTATTTGTCGTGAGTGTATAATTTATCTCAAATACATGGTATTAGTAAATACAGACTATCTCCATTCCGTTTCGTGTATTATCCATTCCCTTTTTATTGAGATGAGTCTAAAAAAACTGTCAAATATGTATTCCTTTTAACTTAATATGCTTTTTCGTGAACACCTGCAACGGCTCTGCCTGAAGGGTCGTTCATGTTCTTCCAAGCCTCGTCCCATTCCAAAGCCTTGGCTGTTGAACATGCAACGGAAGCCTCATGAGGAACAGCCTTAGCGGCACTCTCTGATGGGAAGTGCTCTTCAAAGATTGAGCGATAGTAGTATTCCTCCTTGCAGAGTGGTGTGTTTATAGGGAAACGCTCTGCTGCATGAGCCATCTGCTCGTCGGTAACAGCCTTAGAGGTTATTTCCTTCAGGGTGTCAATCCAGGAATAACCTACACCGTCAGAGAACTGTTCTTTCTGTCGCCAAGCCACAGACTCAGGAAGCATATCGGCGAAAGCCTCGCGGACAACCTTCTTCTCCATTGTAGAGCCTGGACATAACTTGTATTCTGGATTAAGCGACATTGCAACATCAAGGAACTCCTTGTCCAGGAAAGGCACACGACCTTCAACGCCCCATGCTGACAGACTCTTGTTTGCACGAAGACAGTCATAGAGATGCAACTTACCGAGCTTACGGACAGTTTCCTCATGAAACTCCTTTGCATTAGGAGCTTTGTGGAAATAAAGATAGCCACCGAACACCTCATCAGCACCCTCACCAGAGAGTACCATCTTGATACCCATAGACTTGATGACACGGGCAAGAAGGTACATAGGGGTAGAGGCACGGACGGTTGTAACATCGTAGGTTTCAATATAATAGATTACATCGCGGATAGCATCGAGACCTTCCTGAATGGTGTAGTTGATTTCATGGTGAACAGTTCCGATATAATCAGCCACCACCTTTGCCTTTGCCAAATCAGGTGCGCCTTTCAAGCCGACGGCGAATGAGTGCAGACGTGGCCACCAAGCTTTTTCGTCTCCCTCGGCTTCAATACGATGAGCAGAGAATTTCTTTGCAATGGCAGAAGTAACTGAAGAGTCAAGACCGCCTGAGAGAAGCACGCCGTAAGGTACGTCGCACATAAGCTGGCGCTTAACGGCAGCCTCAAGAGAATCGTGGATAGCCTCTACGCTCTGCTTGTAAGAGAGGCTTGCGGTTTCCTTGATTTCCTCACTGGAGCAGTCGGTTGGCATCTTTTCCATCCACTCGCGAGTGTACCATTTCTTCAGGCTCTTACTATCGTTTGTGTAGTAGTGGCCAGGAAGGAATGGCTCGTACTCGTCGCAGAAACCCTCGAGAGCCTTGAGCTCAGAGGCGCAGTAAGTCTTGCCATCCTTATCATGACCTATATACAAAGGAATAACACCGATTGGGTCACGACCGATGAGGTATTTGTCTGTTTCCTCGTCATAAAGACAGAAAGCAAAGATTCCGTTCAATTTCTCGAAAATCCATGAAGGGTCCTCGATGCCCATACGCTTCCAGTCGCGATAAAGGGCAAGGATGACCTCACAGTCAGAGCCCGTCTGGAACTCATAGCGACCTTCGTACCATTTGCGAATATCACGGTGATTGTATATCTCGCCGTTGACAGCAAGCACCATTTTCTTATCTGGAGAAAATAGTGGCTGCTGACCTGATTCCGGGTCAACGATACTAAGACGTTCATGCGCCAAAATAGCGGACCCACCTACGTAGATTCCGCTCCAGTCAGGTCCGCGATGACGGATCTTCTGCGACATTTTCAATGCTTTCTTTCTGAGTTCAGGAGTCTGCTCCTGAATGTCAAGGATACATGCAATTCCACACATAGTTTTTTTTCTTTAGTTGATTTTATAAGTTTGCTGTTTGCTTTTTATTTTTAATACCCTCTAAATCCCCCTTTAAGGGGGACCTGAAGGGATAGTAACCCTCTCCCTCTTGGGAGAGTAGGGAGAGGGCGTTTTATTTTTACAATTATCGATTATCAATTTTCAATTGCCATCGGCTTAGTTGTAGCAAGCCTCACCATGCTCATAGATATCGAGACCTTCTTCCTCAATGATTCTGTCGCAACGGAGACCGTGAGTATATTTGATACCAAGGAAGATAATCATACCTGTTACGAATGCGAATGCCGCAACAGCAAGGGCACCGAGAGTCTGAACACCTACTGAGCACTCTGTACCGTTGATTGAAGAGTCGCAGAACACACCTGTAAGGATTGTGCCGAGGAGACCACCTACACCGTGAACAGATACAGCACCAACTGGGTCGTCAATCTTGCAGACCTTATCAATGAATGCAACAGAGAGACACATAACCACGCTGACTACGCCACCGATTATTGCACTTGAACCGATGCTTACGCAGTCACAACCAGCCGTGATGCCTACGAGACCTGCAAGAACACCGTTACATACCATTGAGAGTGATGGCTTGCCATCTACAATCCAAGTATATGCGAGAGCTGCAAGACCACCTACTGCTGCTGCCATGTTGGTTGTAACGAATACGTGTGACATGCTTACTGCGTTGTCGAAGCCTGTTGCGGCAACAGTAGAGCATGGGTTGAAACCGAACCATCCTACCCAAAGACAGAACACACCGAGAGCACAGAGTGCGAGGTTGTGGCCGGGAATAGCGCGTGACTTGCCGTCCTTGCCATATTTGCCGATACGTGGACCGAGAACAATAGCACCTGCAAGGGCGAGAACACCACCGCAAAGGTGAACTACTGTAGAGCCTGCGAAATCGTGGAAGCCCATCTCAGAGAGCCAACCACCTCCCCATGACCAGTGACCTTCGATAGGGTAGACGATGGCAGAGATAAGCATTGAGTATATGAAGTACATGGAGAACTTTGTACGCTCAGCCATAGCACCAGAAACGATTGTTGCTGCTGTAGCACAGAACACTGTCTGGAAGATGAAAGTACATTCTGCAGGTACATTAGAGTCAGAACCGATAGCGAAGAAACCATCCCAGCCGATGAATGAGTTTCCGCTTCCGTACATTATAGAGAAACCAATAATCCAGAACAGAACTGATCCGCACATGAAGTCACAGAAGTTCTTCATCAGGATGTTGGCTGTATTCTTTGATCGTGTCATGCCAGCCTCTACGAGAGCGAAACCAGGTTGCATCCAGAACACGAGCATTGCGCCAAGCAATACCCAGAGGGTATCAAGACCGTTAACATAGTCTTTTGCTTCCTCCGCAACTGCGGCGAGAGGCATTATTGTGGAAAGTGTTGTTGTTATCATATCGTATCCCGTCGCGTTTTTCCTCTTGACGGGTTAAGAGCTTTAAGTTTGTGTTGTGTGTTGTGTTTGTGTTGTTGGGAGTTTTATTCTTTATTCTTTACTCCTTACTCCTTACTCCTTACTCTTTCTTCTTTACTCTATTCCTACTTTTTGTCCGCAAGAACCGTGTCGCCATGGTCGCCTGTGCGGATAGAGTAGCAGTCGATTACGTCACTAAGGAAGATACGACCGTCACCAACCTTGCCTGTGTGTGCTACGTTCATTATCACCTTGATGGTAGGCTCTGCGAACTGTTCACGGCAGATAATCGTTATCTTTACACGCTCAATAACATCAGTTGAATACTGTACACCTCTGTAAATGCGCTCCTGACGGCTCTGGCCAATTCCGTGTACATCGTGGTACTCAAACCAATCAATATCCGAATTAAGGAGAGCCTCCTTAACATCCTCAAACTTTGTCTTACGGATGATTGCTTCAATCTTCTTCATACCTTAAACTAATTTAAATGTGAATATTCGTGTCACTTTGTAACTTTTCGAGTGCAAAATTACTGCATTTTGTTAGTATTTCAAAGCTTTTACTATCACTTTGGGTTGTAAAAAATGAGTAAAATTACTATTTGTATATTCTGTCTCTGTAATATATTACAAATTGTAAGTAATTTACCATAAAAACATTGCAAATTGTAAGTTTGATAAAATTTTTATGCTGTAATGTTAGTATTTGTGCTTGTTTTCCGACAAAAAGTATTAATTTTGCACCCAGAAACAAACAAAAAGCAATCGAATGGAGAAATCGACTATACAATTTACCAAAATGCATGGTGCGGGTAATGATTATATATATGTTAATACATTATTATATAATATAAAGGATCCAGCCAAGGCATCAATCGAATGGAGCAAGCCTCATTTCGGAATTGGTAGTGACGGGTTGATTCTCATTGGAGAGGCTACAGAGCCAGACGCAGACTTCTCGATGCGGATATTCAACAACGACGGCTCGGAAGCAATGATGTGCGGAAATGGAACACGATGCGTTGCAAAGTTCCTTCACGACAAAGGATTGACCGACAAGAATCCTATCCGCCTTCAGACTCTCTCAGGCATCAAGGTTCTCAACCTCCATCTCAATGCCGACAATAAAGTAGAGACGGTCACGGTGGATATGGGAGAGCCAATCCTCAGACAGCCGGCACAGTTCGGTGTTCATGGTGGAGAGGCTACCAACTGGGAACTGACAGCCGACGGTCATCAGTTCATCGGAACATTCGTTTCAATGGGAAATCCGCACTTCGTGATATTCCTTGATGACAGATACGAGCTTGATGCCAATCCCGAGAGTGACAAGGAACTCTTCCCTCTCGATTACTTCGGCCCGCTTCTCGAGCATCACGATGTATTTCCTCAGAGATGCAACATAGAATTTGCGCAGATACTTTCAGACGGCACAATCCGAATGCGAGTATGGGAAAGAGGAAGCGGAATAACCCTTGCCTGTGGTACTGGAGCCTGTGCAACGGCAGTAGCTGCAAAACTCACAGGCAGACGCCCAAGCGAAAGCAATATCCAGATGGATGGCGGTACCCTTAACATCAAATGGGATGAGACAACCAACCACATCCTTATGACAGGACCTGCAGCAATCTCCTTTGAAGGAGAAATTGCTCTTCCTGAATAAAGGATAAAGATTGAAGGGTAAAGTTGAAAGAAGAAAGAAAAAGCAAACTTACAACCACGAGGTTATGAAAAACCATCCTTGGTTTTTCTATACTTCAAAAAGAAAATAAGAACATGGCATTAATAAACGAACACTATCTCAAGCTCTCGAACAACTACCTGTTCGCTGACATAGCCAAGAAGGTGAACGCCTACAAGGCCACTCACCCGAAGGCAAAAGTGATAAGCCTCGGTATTGGAGACGTTACACGTCCGCTTGTACCGGCAGTTATTGAGGCAATGCACAAGGCGGTTGACGAGATGGCTGTAAAGGCAACATTTCGCGGATATGGCCCAGAACGTGGATATGAATTCCTACGTGAGGCTATCATAAAGAATGATTTCCTCCCACGCGGCATACACCTCGATCCAAATGAGATTTTCATCAACGATGGTGCAAAAAGCGATACCGGTAATATCGGAGACATAGTTCGTTGGGACAACTCAATAGGCATGACCGACCCTATCTATCCCGTGTATATCGACTCTAACGTGATGTGCGGACGTGCAGGAGTATTCGAGAACGGATCATGGAGCAATGTCAACTATATGCCTTGCACGGCAGAGAACGGATTCACACCGCAGATTCCAGATCATCGCGTGGATATGATTTACCTCTGTTATCCAAACAATCCTACAGGCACAGTACTTCCAAAGGAAGAGCTTCGCAAATGGGTAAACTACGCGCTCCACAACGACACTCTCATCCTCTTCGATGCTGCCTACGAGGCATACATCCAGGACGAGGATATCCCACACTCTATCTATGAGATTAAGGGAGCACGTAAGGTGGCAATCGAGTTCCACTCATATTCAAAGACAGCCGGCTTCACTGGCGTAAGATGCGGATACACAGTCATTCCAAAAGAACTCTCTGCAGCCACTCTCGATGGTACGCGAATAGAGCTTAATCACCTCTGGGACCGTCGTCAGTCAACCAAGTTCAATGGCACCAGCTATATCTCTCAGCGAGCAGCAGAGGCAATCTATACTCCAGAGGGTAAGCAACAGGTGAAGGAGGTCATTGACTACTATATGACCAATGCTGCAATAATGCATCGCGCACTCACCAATATGGGACTTGAGGTCTTCGGCGGAAGAAACGCACCATATCTCTGGGTAAAGACCCCAAACGGCGTGGGATCATGGAAGTTCTTCGAGCAGCTTCTCTACGGAGCAAGCATCGTCTGTACTCCGGGCGTAGGCTTCGGACCTTCAGGCGAGGGGTATGTCAGACTCACGGCATTCGGTAATCGTGAGGACTGCGAGGAGGCAATGCGGCGCATGGCAGAGTGGATGGCGAAATAATCTTGACTACTCAACAACATACACACATATAAAACAACAACGGTTCCCGCTGGGCAACCGGCGGGAACATAACACAAACACATAACAAAAGAAAGGAAAAAGATTATGAGGACATTCAAGGTAATGGCTCTTACACTCGCAGGAGTGTTGAGCGTAGGCGTAGCAAACGCACAGGATGAAGTAGAAGTTAGTTTAGGGGCTGATGTTGTTTCCAACTATCTCTGGCGTGGTCAGAAACTCGGAGAAGGAAGCATACAGCCAACTCTCGGTATTAGCTATAATGGTCTTAGCGTAGGTGCATGGGGCAGCTACGGCATAACGAATCCTGATGATACCAAGGAGTTCGACCTTACTGTTGCATATACCACAGGCGGATTCAACATCGGCATCACAGACTATTTCTTCACCAATCAGTACGATGGTGTCAAGTACTTCAAATATGATGCTCACGAAACAGCTCATGTGTTTGAGTTCAATGTAGGATATGACTTCGGACCTCTCTCTGTTCAGTGGTTCACAAACTTCGCTGGAGCTGATGGATCTAACAAGGATGGCGAGCGCGCCTACTCTTCATACGTGGAGTTTGCTGCACCATTCAAACTTGGAGGTCTCGACTGGAGCGCATCATTAGGCGTTGTGCCATTCGCAACAAGTTTCTATTCTGATGCCGACGGTTTTGCTGTAACCAATCTCTCTGTAAAGACAACCAAGGATATTAAAGTAACTGATTCCTTCAGCGTGCCTGTATTTGGTCAGATTACAGCCAATCCAAGCAATGGCAAGGCATATTTCGCTCTTGGATTCACACTCCAGCCATAGGAGAAAGTGAAAAGAGAATAGTGAAGAGTGAATAATTTGAGTTTGTTTTATAACTTAAAAGCATTCAAGAACCCTTTCTTATGAAATGTAACTTAAATTCTTCACTGTTCACTCTTAACTCTTCACTCTCAAAATTTGGTAAACTCATAAAAAATCACTAATTTTGCACCCGCAAACTTAGACCAAAAAGTTATTTAGGAAAAAAGATCAACAAATTTTATAACTTTGCCCCTCAAAGTCTCTCCCGTTTGGGAGAGGTGGCAAGAGGCTCAATAAAAGATTAAGACAATGGCAAATTTAAGATTTCAGGTAGTCGCTGAGGCTTTCAAGAAGAAGCCAATCGAAATCCCAGCACCGGCAGAGCGTCCATCGGAGTTCTTCGGCAAGTACGTATTCAACAAGCAGAAGATGTTCAAGTATCTTCCTAAGAAGGTTTACGACAAGATGCTTGACGTTATCGACAACGGCGCACCACTTGACCGCGCAACTGCCGACAAGGTAGCTGAAGGCATGAAGAAGTGGGCTATGGAGCTTGGCGTAACACATTGTACTCACTGGTTCCAGCCTCTTACCGACACCACAGCCGAGAAGCACGACGCATTCGTTGAGCACGACTGGAAGGGTGGCATGATTGAGGAGTTCGAGGGTAAGTCTCTCGTACAGCAGGAGCCTGACGCTTCTTCTTTCCCATCAGGCGGTATCCGTTCTACTTTCGAGGCACGTGGCTATTCTGCCTGGGATCCTACATCACCAGTATTCGTCATCGGCGATACTCTGATGATTCCTACTGTCTTCATCTCATACACAGGTGAGGCTCTTGACTACAAGACACCTCTTCTCAAGGCTCTCCATGCTGTTGACAAGGCTGCAACCGACGTTGTTAAGTACTTCAACCCTGAGGTTAAGAAGGTACAGTCAAACCTCGGTTGGGAGCAGGAGTACTTCCTCGTTGACGAGGGCCTCTATTCTGCACGTCCTGACCTCCTCCTTACTGGCCGTACCCTCATGGGACACTCTTCTGCTAAGGATCAGCAGATGGACGACCACTACTTCGGTTCTATCCCAGAGCGTGTAAGTGCATTTATGCGCGACCTTGAGATTCAGGCTCTCGAGCTTGGCATTCCTTGTAAGACACGCCACAATGAGGTGGCTCCTAACCAGTTCGAGCTTGCTCCTATCTTCGAGGAGACAAACCTCGCTGTTGACCACAACATGCTCATCATGTCACTCATGAAGAAGGTGGCTCGTCACCACGGTTTCCGCTGCCTCCTCCACGAAAAGCCATTCGACGGCGTTAACGGTTCAGGTAAGCACAACAACTGGTCACTCTCTACCGATACAGGCATCCTCCTCCACGCTCCTGCAAAGGACGAGGTAGGCAACCTCCGCTTCGTTACATTCATCGTTGAGACTCTCATGGGTGTATATAAGCACAACGGTTTGCTCAAGGCTTCTATCATGTCAGCTACCAATGCTCACCGTCTTGGCGCTAACGAGGCACCTCCAGCAATCGTTTCTTCATTCCTTGGCAAGCAGCTCACAGAGGTACTCGATCACCTCGAGAACTCAAAGGATGATACAATCGCTATCGCTGGCAAGGCTGGTTTCAAGCTCGACATCCCATCAATCCCTGAGCTCCTCATTGATAACACCGACCGTAACCGTACATCTCCATTCGCCTTCACAGGTAACCGTTTCGAGTTCCGTGCAGTAGGTTCTGAGGCTAACTGTGCATCTGCAATGATCGCCCTCAACTCTGCTGTTGCTGAGGCTCTCGTAAACTTCAAGAAGCGTGTTGATGCTCTCGTAGCAGGTGGTAAGGATCTCCATGCAGCTATCATCTCTGTTCTTCGTGATGATATCAAGACCTGTAAGCCTATCCGCTTCAATGGCAACGGCTATTCTGATGAGTGGGTAGAAGAGGCTACAAAGCGTGGTCTTGATGTAGAGAAGTCTTGTCCGCTGATCTTCGACCGCTATCTCGACAAGGAGTCTATCGAGATGTTTGAGTCACTCAACGTTATGAACGCCAAGGAACTTGCAGCTCGTAACGAGATCAAGTGGGAGACCTACACAAAGAAGATTCAGATTGAGGCACGTATCTTCGGCGACCTCTCTATCAACCATATCATCCCACAGGTTGTAGCTTACCAGACAAAGCTCGCTCAGAACGTAGCAGCCCTCAAGGCTATCCTCAGCGACGACGAGTTCAAGGTTCTTGCAGCAAGCAACCTCGCTCTTATCTCTGAGATATCAGAGCGCGTTAAGGCAATCGAGGAAGGTTGCGAGGCGCTCACAGAGTCACGTCGCGTAGCCAACAAGATTGAGTCTGAGCGTGAGAAGGCAATCGCATATCACGATACCGTAGAGCCACTTATGGATCAGATCCGTTACCACATCGACAAGCTCGAGGCTAAGGTTGATGACGAGGTTTGGACACTTCCTAAGTATCGCGAGATGCTCTTCATCCGCTAATATGATGATTAGTGAATAGTGAAAAGTGAATAACGAATAATACTTAATACTGGTTGCCACCGACATGAGGTATTCGTTATGATTCCCACAAGGCGACAGCAGTATTTTTCGCTAAGTATTATTAACTATTCGTTATTCACTATTCACTAAAAAGAAATACAAATAAACAATCTATTTCTTTTATTGGTTGTTTAAGTTTGCTGAGCCGTACAGCCGCGAGGTTGTATGGCTCTTTTATGTTGTCAGAACGTTGAAACTCATAAAAATCAGATAAGTCCCTTTCCCTTTTCTTTTGACCACGGAAGACACGAAAAACACGGATATGCTCGCTTGCGCTCGTTTTGCTTTCCACATTAATGTCCGTTAATGTCACATTAATTTCTCATTAATTCAATTTTTTTTCGCAAAGCTCAACAAGCTAAAGCAAATTCTTCGCTATGCTCATCAGCAAGACGGTCGCTTGTCCGAAACTGTCTGGAAGACAGTACTATTCGTAACCCCGTACATACGAGTGAAAACGAGGATGTGCGGGGGATATAGCGCCAATCCCCACTACTGCCTGGAGGGCAGTACATCACCAATCAGGTACAGCCTTCCAGGCTGATTAGTATATGGAGGTTTATATCCGAGGGCATCCTCTCCTTCGTCGAGTATGCACCTCGGTTACTCATAGTATTGCCTTCCAGGCAATTGGCTTTATTTTTCGCTAAGGCTCAACAAGCAGAAGCAAGTCGCAATACTCATCAAGCTGCGCAAGTCCCTTTCGGCCGCCGACCTCTTCGACGTTCCGAATTTACAAAACTTGAATGCGGTATTATATGTCTCACTCCGTGAGGAAACATTAATTATTCGCTGTAGCTCATCAAGCTAAAGCAAGTTCTCACGAATTTCACGTTAATGTCGCATAAATTTTTCGTAACTGCTCATCACCCACTCATAGGGTGTTATTTTTTTTACGCGAATTTCCGTAAATTAACCGCAAATTATCCGAAAATTATTGTTGTTTACATATTAAACGTGAATTCGACGAAAATAAACGCTGTTGTTTTAGCAGCAAGCTACTGTTGACGGAACAAAAATTTTTAGAAAATTATTCGCAAGCTCATCAAGCTAAAGCAAGTTCCCAGAAAATTAAAATTTTCTGGGTTAAATTTTCTGGTCATCGTGAATAATTTTCTGTTAAACCAAGCAACAAAGTTGCGTTTATTATAGAATTCCGAATTCGTCGAATTCAGGTTATTAATAAAAGAATTTACGATTAAATTCACGGATAATTCACGGACATTTACGTTCGCCGAAGGCAAAAAATAGGGGTGCTGAGTAGTTACAATTTTTCACCGCATAGATATTTTCGTTTATTCCGTGTTTTCCGTGTTCAGACCTACCTCTGCGTCTTTGCGTTTTGTAACCAACCCACATAAAAATAACCTGCGTTCCCAAAATGGGAATGCAGGTTATGGTATTAATGATATTGCGTGATTATATCACATCATCCTCATCGATAGTATCATCATCTCCCGGGTATATCGGGATATGAGAACTGTTATGCTGATCGTAAGGATCATTATTACTGCCAACGAGCAAAGGGATGCTATTCATCTGCCTTTCTACGCTAATGCCCGGCTTTATATATTCTCTTTTCATCAACTTCACAAGTAGGTGTGCAAAATTATTTTTATTATGATTGTATTGATTATTTAATTATATCACATCATCATCATCGACAATCTCATCATCATCATCATCGTATGTGCCGAATGGCTTATCGCTCAACTGATAGATATTTGGTTTTGCGCTACTTTGTAGAAGATGATATTTATGTCTCAGATTTGCCACACGCATCGTTGGCTCTATATATTCCTTTTTCATTTTCTTCATGTTTTAAGAGTGAATAGTGAATAACGAATAGTGAATAATACTTAATACTGCTATCGCCGAATGGAAACACTTCGAAATCTCATACTGGTGTCCACCAGTATTAAGTATTATTCGTTATTCTCTATTCACTTTTCACTTAACTACAATCTTCTTTCCATTCTTAACGTAAATTCCTGGCTTGAGGTTATTGCCGTTAACCGCACGACCATTCAAGTCGTAAACAGATGATTCGGCATTAGCTTTGCGTAACTGACGAATGGCAGTTGTCTCATCCTCAAACACCATGCTGAACGGACGGGCATTAGCCGAAGACGAAATGGTGAAGTATGCTTTGCGAGCAGGAACATTAGTAGCCCCGAAGCTATGGAAACCGAACTTATTGTTCTTGTTGCTAAGCATATAGAGAGTCTTGGCACCGTTAGAAGTGAGGGAAGTGCGAGCCGTAGGCATATCCACACCGCGAAGGTCGTTCTTAACGCTATACTCAGCAGCCGAAACATCATCGCGAGTCATGCTGATGTCATTGTCCTCTCCAACAATGATAACGGCAGTACCCTTTGGAATCACCTTGCCAAGCAAGTGCAAGGTAATAACGTCGTTGCCCACCGTAGCGGTATAGGCACAAGCATTCTCTTCCTCATTAATACGATAGCCTGCATCACCACAATAGAAGGTAGTCCAGTTGAGATCCTCTATCAGACTGCCTTTAAGGCTGATCTCCTTCATAGGCTCCCATACAGCCGTAACACTCACGTTCTTCTGTGGCATTTGGAACGAGTTATCCTTGATAGTAACTTCCTCGCTTTTGTAATTTACCAAATCATATCCCGCACGATTTGCATAAAGCCATATTTTATCGTACAGCTCACCCATAGTGTAGTTTCTGATAGTAATGGCTTTGGTTGATGTTATGCCATAGTCGAGATTCAGATGAAGGAGAGGTCTGTTATCGGCGAGTCTTGCATCAAGAAATGGGAAATCCACTTCCTCACCGTAAATATCCAGTCCCGTGCTGACATCGAAGTCGCATCTTACGGGGATTTTGCCACCACCGGTGACGCAACCTATAAATGAACCTGTGCCACTGATAGCTGGATCAATAACGGTACAATTAGTAATACTACCACCATTGTTATTGCCTGCAATGCCACCAAGATACGAATCGCCACTTATAGATGGAGCAATAACGCTACAATTAGTAATTCTACCACCATTGTTATTGCCTGCAATGCCGCCAATACTATTGGTGCCGCTAAAGCTTGGGGCGATAAGGGTTACGTTCTTGACAATCGCAAACTTACCGATGCTGCTGAATAGTCCTACATTTCCTTCACCGCTGAATTTGAGTCCCTTTATTGTGTGTCCCTGCCCATCGAATGAGAAATTTATCGAAGATGAATAAATATCGATTGGCATGAAGTTTCCTCTTTGATTTGAAGTAATCTCACAGTCTAACGGCATATTTGTGAAGTTAAGGTCTGCCGCAAGTTTTACCTTATGGTCTTCGAGCCTTATACTCTGTAATTCTTTGGCCAATTTAGCACCAAGATCAATTAATCCTTGCTTTTGGGAGATGACGTAGGTTGTATCATTTACGTCAAATGACATGGCAATGTCATTGAAGGAAACGCATGTGCAATCGACTCTATTACTGCTATTAGCTTTAATATTAAGATGAGACTTGATAGGCACCCGCATGTGTCCTGTTTTTAGGTTAACAGCCTTATATTTATCGTTGACATAGAGAACGCTGTTCCTGCAATCAATATAGACATAAATCGCTAATTTTGCACCTTTAAATGCATCCCTATAGATTGTTGATATGTTGACTGGTAGCATGAGGGTGCCATGCTCGTAATTTTGAAATGTATATCTTGGGATATCGGTCAGATTGGTGCATTCACGCAAATCTATGTCGCCTCTGTAGCCATTGAATGCATTTCCGTGGATAGTCGTGAGTTTGCTTCCTTTGGCAACGGTAAAAGTGCAACCATTAGGGTATTTTGTCCCCACGCCACAAAAAGCAGCGTTTGAGATTTCGCTGACACTTGCAGGAATACTTATCTTTATCAGAGCATTAGCTTTATAGAAAGCGTAACCACCGATATATGTCAGCCCTTTAGGCAATATGACTTTCTTGATTTGTTCGCGATAATTATACCAAGGCACTTTATTGGCAGAGTTATAATTATACATATCGCCTTCACCACTAATGGTAAGCGTATGGTCGCTCTCCGTAAACACCCATGTCAGGTTGTCACCACATGTGCCACTATCATCCGCCCATGCAGTAGCGGAAGAGAATAGCATGACGAGCAGCACGATAGCTGCACTCTTTACTTTGCCGAGCCATGAGGCAGCCGGCATCAATGAAATTGAATTTCTTTTCATTTTTTTTGAATGTTATAAGATCGTAATACTTCTTTTTCTTGATAAAGTCTTCATGTAATGTGTATTTTTTGATAAAGTCTTCATGTGATGTACATTACAGAGTGCAAAGTTACAAAAAAATCATAATATTCTATCATTTTATTTCAAAAAATCACAAAAAAACTTAAAATCAATGCGAGTTCGACGACTTGCTTCAGCTTGATGAGCTTCAGCGAATAATTAAAACTATGTTGTTTTAGCAGCAAGCTGCTATTGACGGAACAAAAATTTTTAGAAAATTATTCGCAAGCTCATCAAGCTAAAGCAAGTTCCCAGAAAATTAAAATTTTCTGGGTTAAATTTTCTGGTCATCGTGAATAATTTTCTGTTAAACCAAGCAACAAAGTTGCGTTTATTAAAGAATTTTGAATTCGTCGAACTGACGTTAATTAGGTACAGCCTTCCAGGCTGATTAGTATATGGAGGTTTATATCCGAGGGCATCCTCTCCTTCGTCGAGTATGCACCTCGGTTACTCATGGTATTGCCTTCCAGGCAATTGGCTTTATTTTTCGCTAAGGCTCAACAAGCAGAAGTAAGTCGCAATTCTCATCAAGCTGCGCAAGTGTTAATTGTTAATTATTAATTGTTAATTGTTAATTAATTAGTTCCTTCCGTGGTCAGAAACAAAAAAGCCCACTCATAATGAGCGGGCCATGAAATACGCCAAAACATAGAGCTTTTTATTCCGTGTGTACGACCAATTCCATATTGTCATCCAGAGGGATCCATGCAAGTTCACGAACTGTCTCTGCCATATATTCCCTGTCCAGAATCTTAAGAACCATGTTGATTCTGCTTGTCATAGACTCCAAATTCAGGAACTTTTTCCATGTGTCGTTGTCCATTTCTATGATATCACACGATGGGGCAGCAGACATGCGAAATATCAATCTAACCGCCAATCTCATCTTCATTTCTTTCTTGTTAGTATCAGTTTTCTCCATAATTGTATAAGTATTTTAGTCATTATTTGGCAAATGTAGTAAAAAAATATCAATTCTCCAAGAAAAATGCTCAAAAAATGCTTTCCGCATGCTATTTTTTCGCTATCCCTTCTTTCTGCCTCCTAACCAAACTCTATGTGAATACGTTATAGGTCCGTTCCTTAGACTATAGGATGAGCGAAGGCAGAACGGACTTATAACGGACCTGAAACGGACTTATAACGGAGGAAGAAGGGTAAAGTTTTTTTCTGAGGAAAAATTGTCGGGAGTTACCCACACGTTAATGTAACGTGAGTTCGACGACTTGCCCTTAAGACAAACAGCAAGCTGTTTTAACTGACAATAATTTCCAATCTTACCAATCTTCTACCATAAAGAAAGGCTCGCTGACGCGAATTAAAGAAAGCAAATGGGCAATAAATTTTATCAGTAAATTAATTTACTGGTTTAATTTTCTTAGAATTTACTTTCAAAAAACATCTCAGGGCGCAAGCCCGGTTTCTTATTGGATTAAAGATTGCGTAGATTGGGAACTTGCTTTAGCTTGTTGAGCCTTGCGAAAAATTATTGTCAGTTAAAAACAGCTTGCTGTTTGCCATATAGGAATTATTCGCTGAAGCTCATCAAGCTATGCAAGTCATCGAACTCACGTTAAAATATAAGGCAGTCAAGCGTAATGCTTGGCTGCCTTTCTTGCCGTAATTAGTGTAGGTTTAGTGTAGGATTAGTGTAGGCAAGGCATACAACTGCTGCTGCAATTCGATATAATGTTCACGCATTTGGGCAGGAGTCCAGCCAAGCGAAACCTTTGCATCCTTCGTTGACTTGTATTTGATTGACACAAACTGCGATAGCTTGTCAGCACCAAGTTCCTTGAAGCCGTTGTTTACGTAATACTGAAGAATGAGGTTGTCAAACTCCTGCTGCGATACGGTGAACTGCTTCAACCATTGCTTCTGCACTATCCTCACGCGCTCTGCACGCTCAATAGGCGTACTCTCGTAGGCGATATACTCAAGCACGTCGAGCAAGTCGCATTTCTCCAGTTTCAGCATCTTCTTTATCATGTCTAACTTCGCCTCGCCGAATCCCGATTGGTCAAGCACGCCAAGAAGCTGTTCCCTTGTCTCTGGATGCTCCCATTGCCTGCGCAAGTCCTCTGCGCTGCTGAAGAAGTTAGGTATCTTACCAAAGAGAATCTGCACAAACTCCCTCAGGGTAACGAACTTACCGTCATACGATACCGTCTCTGTCCAGTCGGTATGCAGCTCGATATTTCTGTATTCAGATAGTCTTACAACTATCTTCTTGCTGTTTCCTCCGTCGCAGGTGCAAGGCAGATGTCCGCATTTTGGACAAGGTTTTGCTATTGACTCCTGCACCATAGCTGGATTATCTGGATTATCCGGCACGCGCTGATATTTATTACAAGTGCAAGGATAGTTGCCGCACTTAGGGCAGAACGGATCACCATCCCAGTCCTCATCCTTGAATCGCTCGTTAGCACCCACGAAGTCATATATCGTGAAATAATACTTCTCGTCAAACAATCGAGTGCCGCGACCTATGATCTGCTTAAACTCCACCATGTTGTTTATAGGGCGCATCAGCACTATGTTCCTCACGTTGCGTGCATCCACACCCGTACTCAGCTTCTGCGATGTAGTCAATATCGTCGGGCGTAGCTTCTCATTGTCCTGAAAAGTCCTCAGAATCTTCTCGCCCTCCTCGCCGTCGTCAGCGGTCACACGCTGGCAATAGTTGCTGTCAGGGCATTTCTTGTGCTTGTTTATCATGTCGCGCACAATCATGGCATGTTCCTGAGTGGCACAGAACACAATGGTCTTCTCGTCAGGATTTATCTTTGACAGAAACTCCTTAACCCTGTGCTCGTCCCTCTCCTTTATCTTGATGTAGCCGTTGGCAAAATCCTTCTCGGTATATACCTTCTCCTTGTCAATCTCACCGCTCTTCACCACATCGCCCACGGCATATTTATAGTCGTCAATGTTGCTCGTGGCTATATCCACGCGGAAAGGCACGAGAAAGCCGTCCTCTATGCCCTGTTTCAGCGAGTAGCTATACACAGGCTCACCAAAGTAGTTGTAGGTGTTCGCGTTCTCCTTACGGCGAGGCGTTGCCGTCATGCCAAGCTGACAGGCATAGTCGAAATACTCCATCAGCTTTCGCCATTCGCTCTCGTCGTTAGCACCTCCACGATGGCACTCGTCAATGATGATGAAGTCGAAGAAATCCTTCGGGTACTGCGTGTAGTAAGGCATATTGCCCTCTGCCGATTTCCTTCCTCCCTTTTCCTTCTCCTCTGCCTTCTGTTCGTTGGGCGAGGTCATCATTGTCTGGAAGATGGTGAAGTACAGATTCCTTGCCGTAGGCACCTTGTAGCCGTTCTTTTTCAGTTCCTTTGGAGTAATGCGGCACATGGCATCCTCGTCAAACTGGTCAAAGTCATTAACAGCCTGATTGGCAAGGATATTCCTGTCGGCTATGAACAGTATTCTCGGCTCTTTGTCCGTGCCTTTTATGTTCCATTTCGTCTTTGTCAGCTTCCAGCAAATCTGAAACGCCGTGTATGTCTTTCCCGTGCCAGTCGCCATTGTCAGCAGTATGCGGTTCTGCCCGTCAGCCACGGCATTAAGCACGTTGTTTATGGCTATCTCCTGATAGTATCTCGGCATTCTGCCAGCCCCACGGTTCAGAGGCTCAAGGTTGAACTTGTCGCGCCATGAGTTCTCCTCGGGGTATGTCATCTGCCATAGCTCCTGAGGTGTAGGGAACTTGTCAACCTCATGCTCTGTGCTCGGGATTATGTAGTTGCCCTGCCTGTCCTTTACGCCCATGTCGATAAACCAGATGTCATCGCCGTTGGTGCTGTATGTGAAGCGAATCTGAAGCATACGGGCATATTCCTTTGCCTGAGCCACACCTTCCGACACATCTTTTTCGTCACTCTTTGCTTCTATCACAGCCAGTTTCTTGCCGTGATATTCCAGAATATAGTCGGCTTTCTTCGGATGCTTCGTAGCACCTTTCTGTATTCTGCCCGGCGCAATCTCGTATGCACGCTGTTCGTAGAGTATCTGCGAGCCGGGCACGCTGTCCCACCCCTCATTCAGCAAACGAGGGTTTATCTTCTTTATTCTGGTTGTGGTTTCATCCATAGTCGTATTATTTTTATTAGTGGTTATTGCCAGTCCCTCCGGTCATTCCGGTCATTCCGGTCTATCCGGTTAATCCGGAAAATCCGGCCTCCTGCCAATCCGGTCTATCCGCCTCCGTTCCTTCCTGCCTTTACCGCCTCCAGCTCCCTCTGCAAACTGGCTACCTGTGCCCTTAGTCGGGCGTTCTCTGCCTCAAGCTGGGCTATTATCTGCTTCTGCGTGCCTCGCATATCAAGGCGTGCGGCTGTCATGCGCTCGCGGATGCCACCCTCCTCAACAAACTCATGGTCTCGCTTCTCTATGAAGGTTGTCATCATCCTGTCCACCATGTGGCACAGGCAGATTGCCGTATTGGCCATTTCTTCGTCCGTCCAACGGTAATAGTAGTCGCGATAGTCCTTGTCGTCGCTATGCTCCTTGCAGAAAGCGTGCAACTTGTTGAAGCGAATGAGATTGCCTGAGTTTTCTTTTGTCTTTCTCGCTTCTGCCCATTCGCTCAGTCCGTGGTGCTTCAGATAGTCTTGATAGTCTTCAAGCAACTCCTGATTGCTTCCTTTTGCTATGCCAAGAAGTTTTATCTCCACCTCAAACGATGTCTGACCGTCGGTAAGTCCCTCTGCTATGTTCTGTTTTATTGAGCGGGCTGCCTGCACCATCTGATCCACCGTCCTGTCGCCATATTTAGGCAGAAAGCGTTCACAGAACACTTTCGTCAACTGTACCAGTACATCGCTCTTACGATAAAAGAACAGTTCCGTATATACTGTTTTCTTTCGTAGTATGCTCGGTGTGCCATCATTATAGCGCTCAAGCTGTATGTTTCGTGGATCTGGCATAATTATTGGTTTTAGTATTGCTGTTGTTGGTTACTCACTCAAACACTTGCCTTAGTATAGCTTGTTTCAAAGCGTCACACTCATCGCAGATGCGTGAGTAGTTCTGCTGAAGAGTATTTACCTTCTCGTTGAGAGAATCAAGGAAAGAAACGATTGATTGCTGCTCTTGTGGTGAAGGTAGTGCAACTGGTATTTTCTTGACATCTGCAATGTTTATCTGTTTCAATGCAGCTCCTCTTGTATTGTGTTGGATGTATCCAGAGACGATAGGGGCAATTATCGTATAATATACAAATAATCGCAATGTCTCATCTGTTATTTTTAGCGGCACAATACCTCGTGTTACATTACAATTCTTCAAGGTTACATCCGTCAAACTAACGATACCTGTTGTTCCTCGAACGCACATTAATATTTCTTTGCCGTTAAGAATTGTGCGCTTGTATGATTCGGAATTTTCTTTTGCAGTCCTTTTTATGTTTTCATTCAAAGATATATTCTTTGCTGTTAAATCAACAGGTCTTACAACAGGAATTCCATTAGGAACATCATCACCAGGCTGAACAATGCCGTATGATATTGGTGTGTTAATATCAACGATTTCATCCATCGTTTTCTCCTCCCATCCTTCTTTTGGCTCAAGAGCGTCTTTTAAGGCTGATTGGAAAAGGGCTTTTGCTTCTTCAAGATTCTTGGCTGCATTTTCCTTTAGCTTGTCAATCTTTGCAAAAGAAGAATCAAGATATTCTACGATTTCTTTTTGCTCAGAGAGGGGAGGGACGGGAACATTTACGGTTGCAAGCCTTGTCAATGCCAGCTTGGGTTGCGCAGATTTTTTTGTAAGAGTGTTTATTTGTTCTTTGAAAAATGGCGATATCGTAACAAGATAAACAAATCTTTTATATAGTTCTTTGTTTAGAACCAATTTACATGCATTTTCAGTCAAGTTTGCGCCATTAAGTTCATCTGGGACAATTCCACTTTTTCCAATGGTTCCTGCAATACTAATATACACATCAGCAGAACTAATTGTATATCGTTTTATTTGGTTAAAGATATCATCGCTTATATATTGAATATCATCTTTGCAAACAGTACCATTGTCAAGAAAGTCTGCAACTCTAATATATTTGTGCTTTGTGGGTTCACTTTGAAGTTTACATCCCTTTGGCAAACGTTTTCCTCCACAAATTTTTGCAACCTCTCCTAATTCTTTATACTCCCAACCCTTCTTCATCCTTCGCCCTCCTCTTTGCCTAATGCCTCTTGAAGTGCGTTGATGATGTCCATATTCTCGCTTTCAAGCTCGAAAATGCTGTCAAGGATCTCGCTTGGAGTGCGCTCGTCAACCTCCTCAACCTTGTTTGGGTTCTTAACCGACAGGTCGTAGTCATCGCCAAGTGTGCTGACATCGAGTAGCCATGAATGTTCAGACTCTGCCTTTGTCTTCTGCAAGGCAAGGAACTCCTCCAAGTCCTTCTCGGTCATAGGGTTGGTCTTGGTGAAGTGCTTGTCTATCTGATAATACCACACTTTCTCGGTAGGCATTCCCTTAGTGAAGAACAGTACCACGGTCTTTACTCCTGCACCTGTGAATACGCCCGATGGCAAGTCGAGTACGGTGTGCAGATTGCAGGTCTCCAACAGCATCTTCCTTATTGCAGCCGCATCGCCATTGCTAAGGAAGGTGTTCTTTATCACGATACCAGCCCTGCCGTTAGCCTTCAGCATCTTGACGAAATGCTGCATAAACATATAGGCGGTCTCTGAACTCCTTATCTCGAAGTTCTGCAACACCTCTCCGCGCTCGTTGCCACCAAACGGAGGATTGGCAAGGATTACGTTCTTGCGGTCTTTCTCCTGTATCTGAGTGAGGTTGATAGCCAGAGTGTTAGCCTTGATGATGTTTGGGGCAGACACACCGTGGAATATCATGTTCATGGTGGCTATGATATAAGGCAGAGGTTTCTTCTCTATGCCGTAGAAAGTGCTGTGCTGGAGAATATCATTGTCGGTTGTTGAGCCAATCTTTTCCTCCATATAGTTGAATGCCTCGCAGAGGAATCCGGCACTACCACAGGCAGGGTCATAGACGGTTTCCCCAATCTTAGGATCTACCACCTTCACTATGCTGCGGATCAAAGGGCGTGGGGTGTAGTATTCACCGCCGTTGCGCCCGGCATTGCCCATTCGTTGGATGTTGTTCTCGTAGAGCACGGTCATTTCGTGCTTGTCGTCAGCCGACTCAAAATGCAGTTCGTCAATCATATTGATGACCTCGCGCAGATTGAAGCCCGACTTTATCTTGTTATGCAACTCGTCGAATATCTCGCCAATCTTGAATTCAAGCGAATTGGTGCTTGCAGCCGTTGCCTTCAGGCTTTTGAGGAACGGGAACAGCTTGTTGTCAACAAACTCCACGAGGTCGTTGCCCGTCATGGCGTTGATAACGTCTATCTTGCCGTCGGCAGTCTTAGGGGCAGCCCATTGCGACCAGCGGTAGAAGCCTGTGATGATACGCTTGTACTGCTTGCCTTCAAGCTCAGCCTCGTCCTCGCGCTCGCTCTCAAGGTCGTCAAGATACTTGAGGAACAAGAGCCACGACTTCTGTTCAAGGTAGTCAAGTTCGCTGCTACAGCCAGACTCCTTCCACAGAATCTGGTCAATAGCCTTGAATGTGTTCTCGTATTGCATGCTTTATTATTTGGGATTATCGAAATGTTCTAAATGCAAAAATATAAAAAAATACGAGATTAAGCAAGAAATACGTGTGTTTATTTTGAATTTTCCTTGTAATAGCTTACAAATACAGAAAATGCCGCTCAAAGGGATATTCCTTTAAGCGGCATATTATGTGATTAATATCTTAGACTTTTATCTTCTTCCGAACAGGTCCTTGAGTCCATCCATGTCGAATGTGAGGGAGAAGCGGAGAGTCTGGTCAAGAGGGTTACTCTTTGCTGTGGCAATTACATAACCGGCATCGAGCGAGAAGACGTTCATCTTGAATCCTGCACCAACGGTGAAGTATTTACGGTTACCCTTGTTCTCTGCCTCGTGGTGATAACCCGCACGAATAGAGAACTGGTCGTTATATACATATTCTGCACCGAGACTCCATTGTATCTCGTCCAATTCTTCCTTGAAGCCGTTAGGCGCATCGCCGAAGCTCTTGAAGATACCTGCGATACTTGACACATCGTAATACTCTGTCTGTATTCTGTCATCGTATGTACCTCCATCCTCATCTTCTCCCTTCTTCGGATAGGTTGGGACAAGGAGCTTGTTGGCATCAAGGGCGATAGTGAAACGGTTGTACTCGTTTACAGGAACCATCAATGATGTTCCAAGACGCATGTTTGTTGGGATGAACTCGCTACGGTCAGTTCCGCCGAAGGTGATCTTAGAACCAATATTGGAGATGTTGAGACCGAGACCTAACTGACATTCGCGCTGACCGAGATTGATATAATCCTGATAATAACAGGAGAGGTCGGCTGCAAAGGCACTTCCCGGCGTTGTATCCTCATGGTAGTCGTATGTGAGGTCAGAGTAAATCCAACGCACACCTGCTGCAATAGAGAATTTCTCAGAGAGCATCATTGAGTAAGCCACGTCCATAGACATCTCGTATGGGTTGATAGTCATGGAGTTTGCGTCGTCGGCTATAAAGACCTCACCAAGAGAGAAGTATCTCAATGAACCGCTTATTGCAGAATAGTCGCCTATGCGATAGTAGCCAGCGAGATAGGCAAGGTCCATATCGCTAACCAACTGACGAAGCCAAGGGGTATAGTTGAGAGCCACTCCTGCACGAGAGATACAGAATGGATATTTAGCAGGATTCCAGTATTGGGAAACGGCATCAGGATCGGTAGCAGCACCAACATCACCCATACCAGCCGAGCGGGCGTCTGGTGCAATGGTCTGTGATGTAACTGCTGTGCTCACAGGGTTGAAAAAGTCCCTTTTGTCCTGTGCCATTGTAGTAAGGCTACATGCAAGGAAAAGTGTTGTGGCTATTATTTTTTTCATACGTTATAATAACGAGTGCTATTGGCTTTTATTGTATAATTAGCAGCTTTTGGGTCTTGCTTGCGTATGAGCTTCCATTGCTGCTGAGCTTTACGCGATAAAGATAGATTCCGGTATTAAGTTTGGCTCCGCTATCTGTTCGCAAATCCCATGGATAGGCCATCGTATTTGTTGTGGCTATTTCTCTTTTAGAAGTGCTCAAGAGAAGTCTTCCCGATGTATCCATTATATCAATTTCGAGATTCATTTCCGCTCCGCAGAAGTTGTGTGCCACTACAAATGTTGTGCTTTCTCGTGCAGGATTGTTTGTTGCATAGACATCAACGATATTTGGTTGGATGTTCTTCTTTACCACGAAATCGAGAGTGGTTGTTGAGGAGTTGTTGAGGATGTCCCATGCACGGAATTTCAGCGTGTGCTTGCCTTCTGAGAGAGCAGGAAGAGCATAGTATGTCTGACCGGAAGTGTATGACTCGTAGTCGAATGTGAAGTTGTCGTTCAGATTGTATGACTTCTCCGAATCTCCGTCAATAATAAGCATCATATCATGCCCGATACCTGCACCGGAAGCGTTTATTCCGTCCTTGTCGCTTATCTGTGCCACGAAGAAAGGAGTGCTGTTCACCTCTCCTCCGAATGTGAAGTCCTCAGAGTTGAGATAGCAATAGATAGACGGACCTATAGAGTCGTTCTCTGCTATGTTAGAGCCGTTGACCGTGAACTTATCGCATGCTCCGTGAGCCGAGGCTTTGAGAGTGGCATCGTAGGCATAGATGTTGATGAGACCTGTGCCGTCGGCATAGTTGATGTCCTTTGGAACGGCAAACGTGAAGGTGAACTCGCCATTCTCAACCTTGTTGGTTCCGTGATAGAGGGTGTTCTTTCTGTCGGTGAAGACAAAGGCGGTATCAGCCCCCTCGCTTGTGGTGTTATTCAGTTTGCATCTGATAGTCTCCTTTGTATCACGTACCATAGCATCCAATGTGCCTGAGAAGTTCTCGGCTTTGCTACCTGCAAGTTCGATGTGTCCCTTGATGCTGACCTTGTCGCCTGCGCGAAGCTGTGGCAGACTGTCACCTTCCACGGCTACGCCATTGATGTTGTCGATAACTGCGGTATATGTAGGGAGGGCAAGGCTTAGTGCCGGGTCGCCCAACAGAGAGTACTGGAGTTTGTTCTTTGTCGTTTCAATGCCGTTCTTTACAAGATAGTTCTTTGCCTGTCGCTGAGCCTCGCCTAATGTGATAGGCTTGCCGTTCTTGTCACAGGTTAGGACATATTCCATAAAGGCGGAGTTTATCTTCTTGTTCTGAGGAGCATAGACGGTACGTGTCGTTCCATAGAAAGCAACAGCTCCGCCTTCTGGGTTCAGAAGCGCTTTCTCACCTATTGTTTCCTCGTTGCTGTCGAATGGCATTATCTCACATGAGGCGGTAACCCATAGTGGGAGGTTAGTGCCTTTGAAGTTCGCGAAATCCTTGATGCTGAGAACTATCTCGTGGGATATGCTTGTCGGGGAACCGTGGCCGGCATAGTCGATAATCAGGGCTCCGTTGTTATGTTGCTGCTTGATTATGCTAGTTGCGTCGGGATAACGGTTGCCTGTTGATGAAGCTACGCGCTTGAAGGCATCCCAGTAAACCTTGCGGACATAATATCCCGGGTGGTCGCTTATGGTCTGTTCGGCAACATCATTAACGTCGTTCATGTGGATGTTGTCGTTGCCATCATCGCCTAAGAACATAATGGTGTTCTGCCAAGGACCTGCATTAGCGTTGAGGGCGTAGTTGATTGTCTTGTCAACCAATACTGCTGCTTCTGTCTCTGTAATGCAAGGGAAACGGCCAACTCCTATATCCGGCAGACCTGCGAATGTGGATATGTCCTCTTCATCGTCAAGATAGGTAAGGAAATCATCGCTGACATAGCAATCCACGGAACTGAAGGAGTTCTCGCTTTCGTAGCAAAGCAGATAATCGTCGGGCGATTCTGATTTTAGTTCTGATGTCAGCATCCTGTTGTCGAAGGTGCAATCGCCAAAGAGCAATAGGCTCTTGGGCGCGTGAAGAGAGTCAGAACGGTCGTAGAGCATCTTCATATAGCGCTTGTATGCGCTTACGTCAGGAGTTCCGCTTGAGAACTCGTTGTATAGTTCGTCAGCAGGTACAATCCTCACATTCAATCCGTCATGGTCGGCATGGTGCTTGGCGAGTATTTGTGCTTGCTTAAGTAGTTTCTGTGAAGTAGGGATGATAATCACCATGTCATAGTCCTTGTCTGCATGAAGGTCCTGATTGGTGATTCTATGGACGTATTCGGCAGTCGGGAAGTTGTCAGTTGCCAAGACTGGTGCCGCCTTGGGCGTTTCATAGCAAAGGGATATATAATCGAGCCTTGCAGTACCGCCAGATACGTTCTTGATAATGACTGTGTCATTTCCGTGAAGGTTGTCAACGTTCCATGTGTCGGTAAAGCCATTTGCCTTGTCATTAGCCATAAGGGAAATTGACCGTGAACCGAGTTCCTTGCCGTTGAGGTAAATCCTTATCTCGGTTCTGGCATTGGCTGTAACACTAATGGTGAGATCGGCTTGCGTGTTGTCTTCAGGGATGTTAATGATATAATTCTTGCTGTTTTTCCCGCTTTCGATCTTTTCACTGTTAAAAAGGTTCCTGCCACCATACATCCATGTCGAATTGTCTTCTTCATAGAGTGTGTGATAGGCGTCGGGGGTAGGCCATGCTGTATTCAGCAGTTCTTCCTCTGTGCATGTGAGAGGCTCGTTGTCATCTTGCGTGATGAAGTAGTAGCCATAGTCAGAATAAGGATTGCGGACTCTTACCCTTGAGTCTTTAGAATCCCAATATACGGAGCCTTTGGCATAGAAGAGTTTTTTGTCTCCTACGGTGCATGTCGGTATCTCCTTCAGGTCGTCATAATCGCGCAGATATTCTTCGGTAAGAACCTCTGGAACGATGTAACCGCCATAGCCATATATCCTGACTTTGGATAAATCAGAAAACCCTGCACTTTTTATTGTGCTTGCCGTAAGTTGGTGGATGCCTGAGTTTGAAACTCGTATCTTTGCCCATTTTCCTTTGGAAAGGACAGAATGCTCTGCATATCTTTCGGCTTTCGGACTGGCAAGACGTTTTGCCTTGGCTTTGCTGACGGGTGATGATTTTAGGTCGGCAAGGAAGGCTACAAGGTATTGGTATTTCCCGTTACGAAAGACGATAGGGGAGATATGAGCCACGAATGTAGCCCTTTTCTTGTCGATGGAAATGCTGTGTTGTATCTTAGGATTCTTCTCTGTGTTTATGTCTTTGCAGATAGCCTTGTATTTCCTTATATCGGATGCCGGCATGTCGATATATTCCGGATATCTGATACTAAGGGTATAGGTAGAATCCTGATAGTTGGAGGGTAGTGGAACGCTATACGCCACATTCGGTAGAAACGAGTCTATTCGCAGCTCCTCTGCGGTAAGGTTATAGAATCGTTTCTGCGCCTGAACCGTAATGATACAGGTGAGTAGTAATATTATGGTGTATAGTTTTCTCATTCAAGTTTCGTAACTGTTATTTGCAGTTGAATTCGAGTATTTTCCTGCCTTCGAGATAACCCTCCAGATGGTCGTCGATGTTGACTGGACCAACGCCTACGGGGGTTCCTGTATAGAGGATGTCGCCTGTCTTCAGGGTGAAGAACTGGCTGATATAGCTTATGAGCCTGTCAACGGAGAATATCATGTCTGAAGTATTGCCTTCCTGAACTCGGTTGCCGTTGATGTCAAGGGCGAAGCGCAGGTTCTGGATGTTGAGGAAGTGATCCTTTGAAATCCATTCTCCTATTACTGCTGATCCGTCAAATCCCTTGCATATCTCCCAAGGCTGTCCTTCCTCGCGTAGTTTTTTCTGAAGGTCGCGGGCGGTGAAGTCAATTCCCACGGTCACGGCATCATAATAGCGATGTGCAAAGCGTTCAGGAATCGATTTGCCGAGCTTGCAGATGCGTACTACGATTTCGGTCTCGTAGTCGATTCTTCCCATAAAGTCAGGTATGAAGAATGGTTTACCGTCCTTTAGAAGTGCGGAGTCTGCCTTGGTGAAGATGACAGGAAATCTGTCAGCAGAGTCGGAAACACTCTGTTGTAATAACGTGTTTTTAATCTCTTTATTGTGTTGTGGGTAGTTCATGCCCACGGCGAAGATTTTCATAGTTGTGGGTGGTTTTAGTGAGGCCGGGATTTCTTGCTTTTCCGGCTATTCCGGCTATTCCAGATATTCCAGACAATCCGGATAGTCCGGCTTATTCCGGAATCTCCGGCCTATACATAAAAAGAATTAGCGCCAGCGCCTTTTGGGCACTGACGCTATATCTATAGTTCTTTTCCCTATGAAGGGATAACAGAATCTTAGTCAGCTACGAGAGTGAAACGCTTGAAGTTAACTACTGTGAGATCCTTGTCAGCAGCCTGGAGGTACTGCTTAACGCTCATCTTAGAATCCTGGATGAACTCCTGGTTGAGAAGACAAGACTCCTTGTAGAACTTGTTTACACGACCCTTAGCGATGTTCTCGATCATGTTCATGTTGAGAGAAGCTGCCTTCTCTGCAGAAACAGTAGCGATGATATCCTTAGCCTTAGCAACGTCCTCAGCTGTGATCCAGCCCTTAGCCATGTTAGACTCCATGTGATCCTCAGAGTCAACGTGTGCTGGGTTGATGCCTGCCTTCTTGAGGGCAGCCTCTACAGCCTTCTGTACCTGCTCCTGCTTTGACTTTTCAACAGCAACATTATACTCCTCCTCTACGATCTTTGGATCAACAGAGTTCTCGTCGAGAGCTACTGGCTTCATAGCAGCAACCTGCATGCAGATAACGTGAGCCTGCTCAGCAGCTGGCTTGTTTGTCTGAACGAGTGTGCAGAGACCGTTACGGCCCATGTGGTTGTAAGCCTCGATGTTCTCACCTGTGATTGTGAGGTAGCCGTCGAGCTCCATCTTCTCACCTGTTACGCCTGAACGCTCAGTAACAGAAGCCTCTACAGAGAGACCGTTAGAGAGTGTGAGAGCCTTAACAGCGTCGAGGTCAGCAGCCTTAGCAGCAACAGCAGCGTCGAGAATCTCCTGAGTGAGCTTGATATAGTCAGCGTTGTTAGCAACGAAGTCTGTCTCACACTTGAGGGCGATGATAGCAGCGAAACCGTCACCAACCTTAGCGAGTACACAACCGTTTGCTGTCTCACGGTCAGCACGCTTTGCAGCAATAGCCTGACCCTTCTGACGGAGGATATCCTTAGCCTTATCCATATCGCCCTCAGCCTCTGTGAGAGCCTTCTTTACATCAGCAAGTCCTGCGCCAGTCATAGCGCGGAGCTTCTTGATGGCTTCCATTGTAATAGCCATATTGTTTCTTTGGGTTTTAAAAATTAAAGAATTCAGTTTTAATATATTTGTCGCTATCACGCAGTTACGAGATGACGATTCACCATCGTGGAATATTTACGTGATAACGACAAATCATTACCGGGCAGTAGCATTTCCGTACTGCCCGATAATGTTATAGTATGTTTACTCTGCAGCTTCTTCAGCCTGCTCAGCAGCAGGAGCAGCCTCCTTGCGAGCACGAGAGTTGCGCTTCTTGCCCTCAGCAGCCTCTTCAGCCTGCTCAGCAGATGCCTTCTCGTCAGCCTTCTCTACCTTACGCTCCTGCAAGCCCTCAGCGATAGCTGCGCAGCAAGCAGAAAGGATTGTATCGATAGAATCCTTTGCGTCGTCGTTTGCAGGGATAACGAAATCTACCTCGTTAGGATTAGCGTTTGTGTCAACGATACCGAATACTGGGATACCGAGACGCTGAGCCTCCTTGATTGCGATGTGCTCCTTGCAAATGTCAACAACGAACAAAGCAGAAGGAAGACGTGTCAAATCGCTGATAGAACCGAGGTTCTTCTCGAGCTTAGCGCGCTGACGAGTAATCTGCAGAAGCTCACGCTTTGAGAGGTTGCTGAATGTACCGTCATTCATCAGCTTGTCGATGTTCGCCATTTTCTTGATAGCCTTACGGATTGTCTGGAAGTTGGTGAGCATACCACCAGCCCAGCGCTCGTTGA
>Ga0256407_10003113_pt1 | contig 30157 bp, 19 predicted proteins | sample RumenRJG_04DNA_FD_193489 | JGI IMG/M metagenome (GOLD analysis project Ga0256407, IMG submission 193489) | Bovine rumen microbial communities from Lethbridge, Alberta, Canada - RJG_04 | ecosystem: Host-associated > Mammals > Digestive system > Stomach > Rumen | place: Canada: Alberta...
CATTTTTTATTTTCCTGTAATATTGTTTCATTATTAAATTCATATAATTTTCCATTAATTATTTAAAACCTTATTTATATATATTAAATTTTTTAAATATTTATTACTTCATCATACTCCAAAATGTTAATGTTATCAAGGATCCCTGTTTTTTATTGATATCCGAATAGAGTCTTGATGGAATATAAAATTCTTTGAATTTTTGTTGAATTACACATTTTTTTTTTATTTGATTAAGTATTCTTGCAAATTTAAAATTGTCTTCTTTATATACTCATCAAATTAATTCTTCTTTAATGTTATTAAAGGGACTTGTTTTTGAGAATTTTTAATTGTTCCTTTAATATTATCAATATAATCTAATAGTTTATTATAATATGATTTCCATTGGAATAAACATTTAGGAATTTTTAACCTAGGTTTATATGTTTTTCTCAAATCTTTAATTAAATTCACATAATTTTTTATGAAATAATAAAGTAGATTTTAAAATATGAAATTTTTAAACGATTTTTATCGGCCATTAAATTTTATTTTTTTATTTTATTTTTTTGAAAAAAAAACTATTATTAATTCATTTTTTATATTTTTCTTTTTACTTATTTTTAAAATATTACTTTTAATTTTCTATATTTTTTTCAAATTTATCCTTTTTTTAATTTGTTTTATTTCTTTATTATTTTTTTATTTTTATTATTTTCTTTTATTTTTAAAAATTATCTTATTTATTATTTTATTTTTCTATTAATTATATTTCATTTTTTTTATTATTTATATATTATCATAATATTTATTTTAATTAATTTATTTTTCTATTTTTTTGTTATTTTTAAATATGTATTCTACTAATACAGAAACTTTTCAAAATTCTTCTTTTTTTCAACCTAGATATTTTAATAGAAAAAAAGATTCTTATTTAAATTTAGAGTATAAAGCTAAAAAATTAATAAATGACCATTTAGAAAATTTAAAAAAAGGAAAATCAGATGTAGACACTTTAAATATAACAAATGCTGAATTAAAACTTTACAACTCAGAAAACAAAGAAATTAATACTTCGAATTATCCAACTTCCTTCAAACAAATGTCTCAAATTCCAAATATAATTCAAGAAAATATAGAAAAATTACAATTTAACCAAATGACATCAATTCAAAAATTATCAATCCCAATAATATTAGAAGGCATTGATTTAGTAGGATGTGCTCAAACAGGAAGTGGGAAAACATTAGCATATTTATTACCATTATCAATTCTTTTATATTCTCATAACATCCCAATAATAAATCAAAAAAAAAAAATATCATATCCACTTTTATTAATAATTGTCCCAACAAGAGAATTAGCAATTCAAATATATCAAGAATCATTAAAAATATTATATCAAACTCAAATTATTCCAGTTTGTGTTTATGGAGGTGAAGATTATTTATATCAAATTGCAGATTTAAGAGAAGGATGTGATATTTTAATCGGAACTCCAGGAAGATTAATTCATTTTTTAGAAAAGGATTATATTTCTTTAGATATGTGTAAATTTTTAGTTATTGATGAAGCAGATAAAATGATGGATATGGGATTTGAACCTGATATTAGAAAAATTATATATGAGTTTGATTTAAGTGATGATAGACAAACACTTATGTTTTCTGCTACTTTTCCTAAAATTGTTTTAAGGATTATGGAAACTTTTTTAAAAGAAGATTTTTATTTTATTAATACTGGAAATTTTTTAGGAGAAAATGAATCAGCAAATGCAAATGTAGAACAAAGATTATTTTATATTAAAAGTGGAAAAAATAATGATAAATTAATAGTTTTACATAAAATATTACAAATTATAAATGGAAAAACATTAGTTTTTGTAAATACTAAAAGAGATACAAGTGGATTAAAATATTTTTTAGATAGTAAAAATTATAATGTTAATGATATTCATGGAGATAAAACAATGGAACAAAGAAAGAAAGTTTTAAATGATTTTATTAAAGGGAAATTAATGTTATTAATTGCTACAGATGTTGCTAGTAGAGGACTTGATATTCCTCATGTTGATTATGTTATTAATTTTGATTTACCCAATAATATTGATAGTTATGTTCATAGAATTGGAAGAACTGGAAGATGTGGTAAAGAAGGAAAAGCATTTTCATTAGTTATGCCTAGTGATTATAATTTATTTAAAGATTTATATAATATTTTGAAAAAATGTAATCAAAAAATACCTCAATTTATTATTGAATCTTTAAATTATTAAAGAATGTAATCAAAAAATTTTTTCTATCTTTTTTTTTGATAAATTTATTATAATATTATATATTATTCAAAAACAAAAATTTCTATATTATATTCTATGACATATCTAATTTTCTTTCAAAATTCAAAAAAAATATTTATAAAAAACATTAAAAAATATGTATTACCTCTTTATAAAACAAACATCAATTAATTTTATATACATAATATTGAATAAATACAAGAGAAAAAGTTTAATCTATATATAAAATCCAAATTTATAATGAAAAATAATTTTCTTGAAATATTATTTTTCTATCATCAAATTTAACAATACAATAATCATCTCCACAAGAAAAATTAATAAAATCTTTTTTCATATTTTGAAAATTATCTATATTATTATTTTCATATTCAGATTCATCAGTTGAATATAATTCTTCCATAAAACTAATTTTCCTTTCAACAAACCAAGGTTCTGAAGAACTTTTTTTGAAATTTTCAGGAACTTTTTCATTATATAAATTCTCAAAATTAATACCATTAAAAAATTTATGATTCATAATATCTTTAATATCATTTACACCTAATCTTTCATTTTGATTATAATTTAATATTTTTTTAATAAGATCTTTAACATCATTTGGTAATTTTTCATTTATTTTATATTCACCTTTTTTTATATTTTCGATTGTTTCTAAATCATTTTTTCCTTTAAAAGGAGTATATCCATGAAATAATTCATACATTATAATTCCATATGACCAAATATCACAACTTTTAAAATTTTTTACATTTTTATTTATAATTTCTGGAGAAACATATTCTGATGTTCCTATTAAATTTTCTATTTCTATATTTTTATTTATAAATTTTCTTGATTTAATATCATATTCTTTTCCTATTATTTTTGATGTTGCAAAATCAATTAATTTTAAATGAAGTCTTTCATCTAATAACATATTACTTGGTTTTAAATCTAAATGAGCTATGTTTTTTTGTTGAAATAATAATAAAATATTTAATATTTCTGCTAAATAAAATTTACTTGTTTCATATGAAAGAATTCCATTTTTACTTTGAATTTGTTTAAGATATTCTTGAAAATTTCCGTTTTTTAAGTATTCTAATACAAAAACTAATTTTTGTTTTGTTTGAAAGCAAGAAAATAAATTAATAATATTTTTATTTTTCAAATGAATTAGCATATATTGTTCAATAAAAGCTTCTTCTGTTTTTCCAAGAATTTCTAAAAAGGTTTTATCTATTATTTTTAAAGCATATAAAGAAGAATTTTTTACATCTTCTGCTAAATATATTTTTCCATATGAGCCTTCACCAATTTTTTTTATTAATTGATAATTTCTAATTTGTGGAAGATTTTTATTTGTAGATAATATTAAATTTTTTTGATCTTCTTTATACATTTAAGTATTTAATTTATTTAATTTAATATTTTTTATATTATATATTCTATTATATATTATAAATGATTTTATGTTACCAAATTTTATTTAATAAAAAAATAAATTGAATTCTATAAAATACATTTTTTATTCATTAAACAACAATTTTATTTTTTTTGAAAAAATTTTTTTTTTTTCATTTTTATCTAAATCGGTTTTTATATTTTTTTTTTTTTTTGATTTCCACATTTTATGTAATTTTATTATACTTTCTTCTTTTTCTATTTGTGTTTTATCTATTTTAAGATGATTCCCTCCAACAGTTAAAATATTTTTATTAGAAAATAATGAACATTTTTTCCTTCTAATTATTGCACTTTTATTTCTTTGATTATGATTTAATGTTATTTCATCTTTACTTTTCAAATGTGAACATAAAAATTTTAATTTTTGAATATTTTCATATATTTTATTTTTATTGTTATATTCTTCTGCGAAAGAAATATCTTTTTTTTCCATTTTTATTTGAAAAATAGCATTTCTTCTTTTTGAAATTTGAATTTTTTGAATCATAAAATTTTTTTCATTTTGATAATCGTGAGAAGGATAACTAAAAAAATCAACTGAAGAAATATTATTTGTATAAATCTGATTTGGACCTTTAATTAAATCTCTTTCTAAAACTATAAAATTAGCAAATTCTTTTTGATAATCATCAAATTCTTTACTATTTATTAAAATATTTTTATTTTTAGATTTTTTTATTTCCATTAATTCTTTATTAATAGTTATTAAAAGAGATGTTCTAATCTTATTTGCTAATTTCCTTTTATTTTTATTCATTTTAAATTAAAATATTAATAGTATAATTTTTTTAAAAAAAAAATATTAATCATTTTACAACATTTTAAATATAGTATTTCATATTTTTTTATGATTTTATTTTTTTATTTAAAATAATTTCCTTATATGATGTTTTATTTATAAATTTAAAAAAATAAGAAAAATTATTTAAATTATTTACCTATTTTTTCAATAAGAATTATTTTTATTCCATTTAATAATTCAATAAAGAAGATTTTTATTAGGCACAAATTTTTCATTTACTTCTTCTTTTCCATCATAAACTTTAATAAATTTCCCTATTTTTTCAAAATCTCTACATGTTTCTCTTTTATCAATAACAATTTTAATTAAATTTTCACTCATTTCTTGAACTAATTTTTCAGTAATACTAGTTGAATAATCCATAGCAGGACTGGAATTAATTTCAATTAAAAAAACATTTAATTCATTATCAATCATAAAATCATAACCATATAATTCAAAACAATTTTCTCTATAAACAATTTCATGTCTCCCAGAATCAAAAGAACAAATAATTGCATTTTTCATTTTTTCATAAATTTCATCCCAAATATTTTCTTTATTATAATTCTCTTTTAAATATTTTTTAAAATTTCCTAATTCCCACATATCTTCTTTAATTAGACTTTCATTTTTATATTTTTCACTATATTTTGCAATTGAATTATTAGTTAAATGAGAATATATATTTGAAAAATTATCAATATCATAATCTTCAGCAGAAAATCTTAAATAAGGTTCTTCCCACATCCAAAGTGTTAATGGATTTAAATGAGTTACTAAAACCCATTGTCTAATATCAAATTTTCTTTTATATATAATCATTGGATTTTCTATATATTTTTGAATTACAAAATAATTATTTATATTTGATGATATATTATTAATTTGATTTAATGAATTTATACATTGTATACTCCTTCCTCTTGATAAATTTGAAGGTTTTATTATCCAAATATTATGATATCCATTTAAAGAAAATTGAGGAAGATATTTTTTTAGTTTTTTTAATAAATTTATTATGATTGTATAATATTTTTCTTTTGATGCTATTTTCTGAAAATTTTTTTTTGGTTTTTCATCAGGTTGAGTATGAATTATATTATTATTATTTGAAGGTAATTTTTCTAAACTATTATTTCTATTTTCTTTTATATTATTTTTTATATTAAAATTAGAATCAACTTTTGTATTTTTTTCAACTGAATTATTATGTTTTTGCATATTTTCTTTATTTAATTTTTTAAAAATTCTTTTTGTTTGATTTGTTGAATTTCTAATACTTTTAATTTTTGTTAATAATTTTTTTTTACTTTTTAAATTATTTTGTAATTGAGGAAAGGTAATTTCAGAATTTAAATTTCCACTTATTTTATTAATTGGTTGAATTGAAGGAATTTTTAAAGTATTAGATAAAATACCATTATTATTCTTTATAATATTATCTTCTCCTGAAATTATATTCCATTCATCATCAGATATTAATTTATAAACATTTTCAATATTTAAATCTTCATTTTCATTATTTTTATTATTTTCATTATTAACATCTTTTTTAACATTTTTTTTTTCATTTTTTTTTTCTTCATCAGTATTTCTATAATCACATGTAATTACTTTTAAATTAGAATTAATAATATTTAAACATGTATTAATAATAATTTCAGGGATTTTTTCTTGATTATTTTCAAGAGTAAATTTAATTAAAATTGAAATTGCTTTTGTAAATTTAAAATCATTTAAAAAATTGTTTAAATCATTTAAAATTGATAAATCATAACATCTTGGAAAAAAATTATCAGGATTAATTCCTTTATAAAATAGATTTCTAATATTTTTACATAATCCACTTTTTCTAGTCAAAGCATAAGCTTTTTGAAAATGATTAGCAAGTTGAAAATTTTTTAATTTTGAAAAATTAACTTCAATTGTTTTTAAAGTCCATAAAAAATTAACATCATCAACTCTTGTTTCTTTTAATTGAATCCATCCTCTTTGTTTTAATGCATTACATATATCTTTATATCCTCCTGTACATATAAATTTTTTTATTTTATCATTTTGTTTTTCTTCTGAATTTTTTTTATTTAAATTTTGAGAAATTCTTGTTTGTGTATTAAAGAAAGTAATTTGTTTTTCATAATTAAATTTTCCTTTTAAAAAAATTTCTCTAAAATCTGTATTATTTATAAATTGATCTAATGAATATATTTTATTTATAAAAAATTTTCTTAAATATTTTGGAATTGTATTTAAAGGAGATTTTGTAATTGGAATTAAATTTTCATTTACTGTATTTTTTGTTAATAAATTTGTTTTTTTTTTAGTTTGTTGAGATACTCCATTATTTTTTGAATTTGATTTCACTTTGGAAATCATTTTTTTGGATTTTTTATACTTAATTAAAATGAATTAATCTAATTATTTATAAAAAAAATTTTGTCAAAAATAATTATTTTAAAAAAATTATGAATGATTAATTTAAAATATGATAAATAATAGAAATTATTTAATAGGAAATACTTTTGATAATTTAAATAATGATATTAATAAAATAGATATAGATAAATTTACTAAAAATGAATATGAAATTTTAGAACAATTATCAAAAGAACAAATTATTAAAATATCTGAAGAAAATTCAAAAAATAAAAAAGAGAATGAAAATAATAACATTAAAATTGAAGAAATAAATTATGATTTATTATATAAGTTAATTAAAAATATAAATGATGAATGTGAAAAATTAAAACAAATAAAAGAAGAAAAATTACAAAATTCATTTGATAATGAAAAAAATAAAAATGATTCATTTAATTCTTACTCTAATATTATATTACAAAATGAAAAAATAACAAAGGAAAATATTGATTTATTAAATGAAATTAATACACATAAAAAAGAAAATATGGAAATATTACAAAGATATTCAGAAGATTTATATATATTACAAAATATGGTAAATTATATTAATAGTTCTACTATTTAATATTTTAATAATTTAAATAAAATTATTTTTTTAATATTTGAAAAATATTTAATGAAAAAATTAATATTTTAATAAATAAAAAAAATTTTTTTAAGTGAAAAATTGATGAAATTAAAAGCAGAGATATCTAAAAGCAAAAATAATATTCCTTCAAAAAAAAAAATTCAAAATATATTTTTTGAAGAATTAGATAGTTTAGTAAATAATTTTGGTAAATCTCCATTATCAATTTCAAAAGATAATTTTCAATCAACTGAAAAAAATTATGACGATGAAACAATAAATAATTATGGAAAAAAATATAATTTACATTATCAAAAAGAAGATTCAAAGTCTCATATAATAAATAATAGAAGAGTATTTATAAATAATAATACAAATAATACAATTAAAGAAGATAGTACAATTACTTTCAAAGATAATTCCATAAAAAATGAAATTAACAGTCAAATTAAAAATAAATTTGATATTGATTTAATTCAAATAAATAATGAAAATTTAAATAAAAATGAAAATTTAAATACAAATTTTAAAGAAAATATTCTAAAAAAAAATAATAATGAATTTACTTCTGCTATTAATTTGAATCAAATAAATAATCAAAAAAAAGCAAATTTCACTTTAAATAATAATATTAAAAATCAAAATATTATTAATAAAAATATTAATAATGGTATAGTAAATTCATTAAACAAAATATCAATGACAATAAATATAAATAATAATATATCTAGTTCAAATAAAAAATCTAAAGAATCATTTAGTTTAAGTTCAATTGACTTAGATTCATATTTTGAAAATTTAGAATCAATAAAAAAAATACAACAAAATCCTTCAAAAAAATATTTACAAACAAAAAAAAATTATTTAGAAAATTTCCCTTTAAATTTAATAATAAAATATCCAAATTTAAATAAAGTTCAAGAATCATGTTTTGATCTTTTATTTTATACAAATGAAAATTCATTAATAACAGCACCAACTGGAAGTGGAAAAACATTATTATTTGAAATATCATTAGCAAGAATAATAAAAGAAAATTTTAATTTTACTAAAAATACTTTCAATAAAAAGAATTTTAAAATTATATATATTGCTCCAATAAAAAGTTTATGTCAAGAAAAAAGTTTTGATTGGAAAATAAAATTTTCTCAAAATCCTTTAAATTTAAATATATTAGAATTTACAAGTGATAATGAATATATAAATTTTACTCAATTGAATGAAGCAAATTTAATTTTAACAACTCCAGAAAAATTCGATGTTTTAAGTAGAAAATGGAAAAAAATTCCAGAATTTTTTTTAGAAATTACTTTATTATTAATTGACGAAATTCATTTATTAAATGAAGAAAATAGAGGAGCAACAATTGAAGCAATTGTTTCTAGAATGAAATTAATAAGTTCTTTAAAAAGATTTAAAAATTCTTTTATTGAAAATTTTAGAATTATTGCATTAAGCGCAACTATGCCAAATATTTATGAAATTGCTGAATTTTTAAATGTAAAAAAAAGTGGTTTAAAAATTTTTGGTGAAGAATATAGACCAGTTAAAATTGAAAGGATTGTTTTAGGTTATCAAAGAGGTAAAAATCAAAATGAATATATGTTTGAAAAATATTTAGATTATAGAATTGCTAATTTAATTCAAAATTATTCAGAAGGAAAATCTTCTTTAATTTTTTGTCAAACTCAAAAAGGAACAATTAATTGTGCTAAACAATTAGTAAATGATTTTAATTTAGGTAAATTAACATCAATATCATCTTTATTAACAAAAGAAGATAAAAAAAAATTAGAAAATTTATCAATTAAAATATCAAATAAGAATTTATCTCAATGTATAAAATATGGAATTGCATTTCATAATGGAGGTTTAAATTCAAATGATAGAAATTTAATTGAAAATAATTTTAAAGAAAATTTAATTAAAATAATATGTACAACAAGTACTTTAGCTCAAGGAGTAAATTTACCAGCTCGTTTAGTAATAATAAAAAGTACTAATTGTTATAGAGGAAATAAAATTGGTTATTCTGAATATAATAAAATTGAAATTGATCAAATGATTGGTAGAGCTGGAAGAATACAATTTGAAAAAAAAGGAATTGCTATTATTATGACTGAAAAAGAAAAAGTTGAAAAATTTTCTGAGTTAAGTTATTCTTTAATTGAATCACATTTAAAAGAAAATATTGTTGAACATATTAATGCAGAAATTTCAAGTGGTATTATTGTTGATGTTGAATCAGCTTTAAATTGGGTTAAAAATTCATTTATGTATATTAGAATGAAAAATAATCCTGGTAAATTTGGTATTAAAATTAAATTAAATAATAATAAAAATGAAGAAGTATTAAATTTTTTGAAAGATATGATATTAAAAATTTTTAATGATTTGAAATTAATTGGTTTAATTGAATTTGATGAACATAATAATTTAAAAGTTTTTCCTAAAAAATTATGTAAAAAAATGAGTAAAAATTATGTTAAATTTGATACAATGAAGCAAATTTATTTAAATTTAGAAAAAGAAAAAAATTATTGTATAACAGGTGAACAAATAGAAGAAAATATAATAGAAATTTTATCAAAATCTAAAGAATTTTTAAAATATTCATCTAAAATGGAAGAAAGGAAAATATTAAATCAATTAAATAAAGATGTATTAAATGGGATAAAATATAAATTAAAAGGTTCTATTGATACAAATATAAAAAAATCTTATATTTTAATTCAAAGTGAAATATCAGGAATAATTTTAGAAAATTGGGAATTAAGAAGACAACAAAATGAAATTTCACAAATTTCTCAAAGAATATTAAAATGTATTAGAGGATTTTTTAAAAAAAATGATAATTGTAAAGGTTATATTATTTCATTAATATTACAAAAATGTTTATTAAATCAAATGTGGAGTGAAAGTGAATTAATAATGAAACAATTACCAAAAATAGGAGAAAAATTAGCAAAATGTTTTGTAAAAGCAAATTATAAAAATTTTGGAAAATTAATTGAATTAAATAATCCAAGATTAATAGAGAATATTTGTAATAAAAATCCTCCATTTGGAAATATCTTATTAGATGAAATAAAAAGTATTCCAAAAATAAATTTTAAATATGATATATCAAAATATACAAATAATAAAAATTTTGTAAAAATTACATTATGCATAAATATTCCTTGGGAAAAATATATTAAAAATGAAAATAAAAATGAAAATGATTTTTTTGATACTTATTCTCCTTATCATATAATTATGAGTGATAATTCTGGAGATAATAAAATAAAATTTTGTAAAAAAATTAAACCTAATAGTTTTAATAAACCAAATTATTATTATATTAATAATATTGATCAAAATACATTTCCCATTAATTTTTTTATTATATGTGATAAATTTATTGGATTGGATCAAATAATTACAATTAAAAATATTTTTGATTTAAATGGAACAATTGTAAATAATGAAAAAGGAAATTTAAAAAGTATTGTTTCTGTTATTCATCAATATATTAAGAATAATTTTTTAAATGAAAATAATTCTGTTCATCAAATTTTTAATGAAGAAGATGTTCAAAAAATTATAAATGATGAAAGTAAAAATAAAGTTGAAAAATATCAAAATGATAATAATAAAAAAATAAATGATGAAAATTCAATTTTGAATTTAAAGAAAAATAAAAAGAAAAAAATATTAAATAATAAATTATTGGAAAACTTTAATTCAAATATAGTAAAAAATAATTTAAATAAAATTTCTGAAGAATATGGTAATCATCCAGATTTATTGGATATGATTAATAATATGAAAAAAGAACAAAAAAAATTAATTAAAATACAATCAGAGAAAAAAGAAAATAATAATAATAATAATAAAAGTCTTATTTCTACAAATTTAAAATTAAATCAAATTAATAAATATTTAAATAAAAAGCAATTAGAATCAACAAATAAAAAATGCCAATTTGATACAAATTATAAAACAAATACAAAAAATAAAAAATTTGATAATTATCAAATTAATTCAACACAAAATTTGATGGAACATTTAAATAAAATATCAGAAAAAGGAATTAATTTAAATTTAGATATCTTAGATAATTTAAATTTCAATGAAAATAATGAAATTAATGATAAAACAAATCAAATAGAATACAAAGAAGAATATATAAATAAAATATTTAATTTAAACGATATTATATAATATAAATTAAAAGAATAAACAAATCAATAAAGAAAATATGAAAAAAGAAAATAATAAAATATATCTAAATAAAAAAAAGGATTAAAAAAGGAAATAGAAATAAAAAATAAAAGGAAAAAAATAAAAAAATAAAAAAATAATTAATAAAATTTTAAATCTATTGTAAATAAATTATATAATCTTTTTTCCAAATAAAACTTTTTCTTTATTAAATAATTATTTTTTTAAAAATATCAAGATTAAATGTATATAAAATAGATTTTTTGTATTTAAAATATATTTATAAAAGATATATAAATTTTTCTAAATTTTAAGGATTTATTTTTTTTAAACTTTTGTATAATTTTTATTTATTTCCTTTTTTTTTTTTTTAATTCTTTTATTTTATTTTTTTTTTTTTTTTTTTTTTCAATTCATTAATTTTATTTTGGTTTATTTATTTTTTGTGTTCATTTAATTTTTTTCTTTTTTGATTATAATAATTTATAGTTTTCCTATTTTTAGAAGTTTTTATAATTGTTTGTAATTATTTTCTAAAAATTGAATGATCTTTTTATACTATGATATTTTTTTAAAATATTTTATTAAAAATCTTTAATATATTAATTTCTTGATATTCAATTTTTAATATGTAATTAGAAATATTTTTACCAATTTTTTATATTAAAAAAGTTTATAATAAATTAAATTATTATAAATATGGATCATGTTGAATATCAGTAGTAACAGCTTTGGCCATTGCTTCCTTATTATAAGGAGTTATAAATGAAAGAATAAGTGAATCATAACCAGTAGAAATTAAATAATTATTATCATAAGTATATGCAATACCAGAACAAGTTTTAGAATGTCCATAATATTCACCTAAAAATTTTAATCCTGAATTCATATCATATGTTCTTAAAATACCCAAACTTCCTCCTGTAGTTATATATTTTCCATCATTTGAAATTCCCAATCCAAAAAGTTCATCTGCTTGATCCATTTTTCCATAAGGATTTGATGAAATAACTTTTATAGGTTGAGGATATCTTAAATCCCATTGAGTTAATTTTCTATCTTGACCAACTGAAATTAAAATATTTTCATCATTTGGACTTATTTGAAAATTATTAATACCACCTGAACTTAATTGATATGAAGCAATTCTTTTTTCTTTAGAAATATCCCAAATTAAAATAGATTTATCTTTAGAAGTTGTCATTAAATGAATATCATCTTTAAATAATTGAACCTTAGTAACTTTTTGTAAATGTTCCTTTAAATTACTAACCATTTCCTTAGATCTAATTTCCCATAATCTAATTTCACCATTAAAACCTCCAGTAACAACAAATTTACATTGACTATTCATAGTAATAGCAGTAACTCCACCTTTATGTGCATTATCAATTTGCCATAATTGTTCTTCACCATAAGTTCTATAACATCTTATATTACCATCACTCCAACCACTAATAATCATATCATCATTAAATTCATGGCATTGTGGTATTATTGATGGATTAATTTTAATTCTTGTTGATACTGAATAATCATCTAAATTCCATATACGAATAGTACCATCTAAAGAACATGTTCCAAAACGATAATGATCATCATTTAATGAAAAAAAATTAATAATTGCATCAGTATGATTTTCATTTAATACAATATTACTTAAATCTGCTGCTCTAATTCTATATATAAATCCTTTATCTGTTGATGCTAGAAGTTGAATTCCATCTTGTGATGCTGAAAGTGAATAAACTGAACCATATAAAGAAATTCTAGCTAATTCTTCACATTTTGGTTCATCAATATATAAAAGTACTAATGAACCATCACCACCTCCTACAATAATTTCATTTTTAGTTAATGGTACTATTGCAGTTACACCTTGAGCACAAATAATTTTATTAAAGACAATACTTCTATTTTTAACTAATATACAAACAATGTCTCCTGATGTAGTTCCTGCATATAAATATTTCTCTTGATTTTTTGAAAAAGCAAGACAAATATAATTTCTTATAAAATTTCCTGTTTGAACTTCTCCTTTTTCTTGTGTTCCTTCATAAGGATCAACATTCCATAAACAAACTTGATTATCACCACATGTTGCATATTGATAATTCTTTGTTTCATTTCCTCTTTCATCTCTAACAAAACCACCCCAAATAGCAAAAATTGTAGGAAGAGGAAACATTGGTGTAAGATTAAGTACAATATTACCTGTTTTCATATCCCAAATAAATGTTCTTTTATCTTTAATATTTCCACATGAAAATAATAATCTATCATCATTTGAAAATGCAAGACAAGAAACTTCATAATCATGTTCACTTAAAGTATAAAGTATATTTCCAGTTTGATAATCCCAAACAAAAATATCTGAATTTTTTCCTCTTTGACCAGAAGCAAGTAATGAACCATTATGAGATAATGCAATACAAGTTACAACATCATCATGTCCTCTTAAAATTTTTTGTTTATTTGGGTCATTCATTTCTGATATAACTATCACACCTCCAGCTATATAAATATAATCTATTAAATTTGGATGAAGAAGTAATGTATTTGGAAGTAAACCATTGTAACCCATTCCATGTTCTAATTTAATTTCAAAAGGTGTTTGATTTTCCATTTTTTTGTAATTTTTTAATTATTGATTTTTTTATTCTGTGAAAAAAAAATATTAAATATGAGAATAAATTATTTAATAATAATTTCTATTATTTATTACTTTTAAAAATAAAAAAAAAAAATATTTTGATTAAATATAATATGGAGTATGCATAAGTTTATCAGGAACATTATCCATTTTAACTTTTGCATTAAATTGACTACAAACTTCAGCAAATTTCAAAGCTGCAGGTTCTCTAATTGGACCATTCCAATTCCAATAATAAAATGTTTGATTAAAAGTAACTTGTTCCATAATTTCAAGAGGCATACCAGTAGTATCCCAAATGCAATGAAAATGAACAGGAGTGGCAGTACCTTGATTAACATATTGAGGTTGAAGATAAAATTCAAAGTATTCAGGAGTAGTTACATCACAATCAACAACAGTTCCACTTGGTGGATTCATTATTTTATCATCTTCAGATTGGAAAAATTTAAGATCTGTTTTTTTATTTACTGCAATGACTGAAAATTTAGGTTTAAATGATTTATCATATCCTCCATTATTTGTATCACCTGAAAAAAATGCTTTAAATACTGGAAGTTCTTCTATATATATTTTTTGAATTTGTTTTTCATTTCCTCCTTGTCTATATATTATAACATATTCAGGAAAACGTTTATGTTTATCATGAAAGTATCCTATTGCATGTGATAATAAGGAATTTAATGTTGATTGGAATTCAGTTTCTTCTGTTGAAGAATCTTTAATTTGAGTAAGGAAATTTGATAATTTTGGATTATATGATGATGTCATTATTATTTTTACTTTATTTTTTCCTGCACGTGATGAATTAATTCCAATTATCATTGAAGGATTTTTCATTAAATTATTATCAATATTAATATTATAAAGTTCACAACCTACTTTAACATTCATTTGATTTAATACATTGGAAAAATATGATAATTTTTGATTTCTACTTTTATCCATATTAATTACTTGAGTAGGAATTCCAATTTGTTCATATAAATATCTTTTAATCATAGGATAATAATTAGAAGAATGATTATTCAAACAAATCAAAGCTAATCTTTTCCCATCATTAAAATTAATTTTTCTTAATTGATCAACAAATTGATTTCCATTTCTAGCATCAATTAATTTAATTTCAGGTTTTTCAATATGAATTCCTAAACTATTAGAACATTTTAAGAGTGAATCAATATTTTTTTCAGCATTAGATTTTTGATTATGTAAAGTAATACAAATCCATGTATTACGATTAAAATCAAAAGCATGAATTACATGATTAGCTCTAAATCTTCCTTTCTCAACATTAACTTCTTGTCCTTTAAATTGAATTTTAGGATCATGTAATTTTCTTCCTTTTAAATGTAGAAAACCATTAAAATTAGTTCCCCATTCATCATTAATTTCCTTTGGTGAAAGTTTTAATATTTTATCACCTGATTTCTTAGAAATTTCTTTTTTTTGACTATTTGTAAGTAATCTATTAATTTCTGAAATTTTATTTAATTTCTGTTGAGGTGTTAATTTTTCTGCCATTCTCCTTCTTGTATCACCTCCACTATCTAAACTTTCATCATCCATTCCACATAAATAAACTAATTCAGGAATAAGGAATCTAACATTTTCATTTTTATTTTCAACATCAGAACCTCTTGTTAATTCTTTTAAAAGTGGTTGTCCTCTATCTTTAATTTCAATTTTATATTGTTGTTTATAATAATTAAACAAACTAATATTAATAATAGTACCATCTTGTTGTTTAACAGGAATTTCAGTATTATCAACATTTCTATCAAATAAAACATCACCAATTTTATAAATACGATAACTACCATATTGTGCAAGAACACTTCTTCCTTGGAAATATTCTTTAGCAATAGTAAAAAAATCACCATTTTGATGTTTATTTTTGAGTTCTTTTAATTTATCTAAAGCACTTTTTCCACTAATAAATTTAGATTTATCATTAACTCTTAAATATAAACCAACTTCAGTAATAACAGCAGCAGTACCATAACCTTTTAATTTATAAACACCATTATTTAAACTTTCTTTATTCATATAATCAAAAAATGATCTATCATCAAATCTAATAAATCCTTTATTAGAACTTAAAATTGTTTTAATTAAAATTTCAATAAATGATTTAACTCTAATATCATTTTCTTTAAAACTTTTAATTTGTGTTAAATCTAATATATTTGCAGTTCTTGATATTTCAACAGTATAATCTTGATCATCTAATTTACAAGTAAAAGTATTCATTTGATCATCTTTTTCATGACCACTACTAAATATTGAAAATCCACTTGAAATATATGGATGAAATATTGATTTTAATTCTTTTGAAAGAGAACGTATTATTCTTCTTACAAGTGGATAATTGTCTTCTGCTATTTCTGGATTTATTTTTACTGAAAATTGCTGAGCGTGTTTTTTTGATGGATTAAATTGCATTTTTAATAAATTACATAAGAGATTTATTGGTTTGTCATTTTTTCTTAAATTCATATATAAATTTGGTTTTTTTACATATATCATTTTTGTACGTTGTTTTTTTGGAATTGGTTCTTTTTCTTTTTCTTGTTCCATTTAGAGGGTTTTTAAATTTTTTTATTCAAGTTTTTCTAATCTTGAATTTATACTTTTTCTTAAGGATGAAAAAGAATTATTTTTAAAATTTAAATTTTGATTTTTCATTTTAAGTTTTTATTATTTGATTATTTTTATATTATTTAAAATTAATGAATAAAAGTTTTTTATTTTAATAAATTATGGAATAATATATTCAAATAAAAGATATTATTTGTTAAAAGAGTCTTTAATATTATTAAATTGATAAATCTTTTATTTTTATTATTGAAAAAAAATAAAGACAAAAAAATTAATTAATTAAAAATAATAATAAATTAATTTTTATTTATTTAATTTTTATTATAATTAAATTTGCTTTTATATTTTGTTATTTATATTAAAAAAATATTAACCTAAAAACATAATGATAACAAATTAATTAATCAGTAAAAAACATTTACAAAAAATTTTTTACATTCAAATATTTGTTAATTCAAAAAAAAATTTTGTCATTCCACTCTTAATAATCATTTTATCATAAATTTCCATTTTATTAATTAATAACCATACTCCATTAGTTGATTGTTTATTATTCACATCTTCATTTTCATTAATAACATTTCCATCATAAACATATAATTCATTTTCTTTTTCATTATAAATAAATGATATTTGTACTCTACTTATTCCTGGTTCTTCTGTTATTTTTATATCACAATCTTCACCTCTTCCAATTCTTATTATTTTTTTTTCCTTAAAGTTAAATTTAAATTTTTTTTTTTTGAAATTTATAAAAATTTGATTTGAAAAAAATTTAATTTCAGTTTTTAAATATAAATAATTATTCAGAGAAAAAACTAATTTAGAATTATTTTCAGTAATTAATAATTTAGGATTTATTTTTAAAAAAATACCACTTCCATCTTTATAATCTTTTATAAAATATTTGTTATTTAATATTTCAATATCAAATTGATGAGGTTTAATATTTGTATCAGATATTTTATAATTTATATTTTTATAATAAATTTGATCATCTTTACTTATAACAGAACTTCCAAAAGTAATTATATTATTATTATATTGAATATTTATATTTTTTTTTTCACTTGAAAGAATATTATTAATTAATGTTAATTTATCAATTGTTATATTAGATTCATTAGTTATAGTAATTATTAAATTAATATTATTTTCACTATCTTTTGGTGATAAAACTTCAGGTTTTAAAATTTGAGTATTATTATTATTTCTCAAATTTAAACTTGAATCATTTTTTGTAATATCATCATTAAATGATATTTTCTTTGTATTATTTGTAACATCTAAATTAGTTTTATTATTATTATTTGTAATATTAATTGAAGATTGTTCATTTAAATAATTATTTATATCATTTTTAGAATTATTGACTATAAAATGTTTACTATCAGTTTCATTTATCATATTATTTATATCAATTGTTTTATCTTTATTATAACCAATAATACATCCCATATATTTTATTTATAATGAATAAAAATAATAAAATTTAAAATTTTTTAGAAATAAAAAACTTAAAATAATTGTATAAAAATATTATGGATGAAGAAGAATTAATGTTAGTTTATAAATGGATAGATTCAATACCATTAAGTAGAGAAAAAAAAAATATGACAAGAGATTTCAGTGATGGTGTATTAACTGCAGAAATTTTAAAACATTATTATCCAAAAATTGTCGAATTACATAATTATCCAAGTACATTTAATACAAAACAAAAGTTATCAAATTGGAATACTTTAAGTATTAAAGTTTTAAAAAAAATTAATTTTTCAATTTCTCAAAAAGAAATAAATGATATTATTAATTATAAACCAAATGCAATTGAAATGGTTTTATTTAGATTATATAATTTAATTGTAAATCATGATTCTTCTGCTGCAAATTCTTTTTTCAAACATAAAATTAATAATAATGATAAAGAAATGAAAATTGAATTAAAAAGTTTAACTGAACAAATTAATAAATTATTGGCTCAAAAAGATAATTTAGAAAAACAATTAAAAAAAACTGAAGAAGGAAATATTTTTTTACAAAAACAATTACAACAATTAATGACTCAATTAGAATATTTACCCAAAATAAATAATTTTAATCAATAAAATATTTTTAAATTATTTTATTTTATAAAAAATACATTTTTATAGTTATTATTTTTATTATATAATATAATATATTTTTTAAATGGAAAATGATAATAATATAAATAAACATTTATCAAATGAAATATTAGAAGAAGAGAATAATAATATTTTATATAAATCTTTCGAAAATGATAATTTAGATAATAAAAAATCAAATAGATTAAATTTATCATCAGATTCAAAAAATTTATTAATAATGAGAATAATAATTATTGCATTAGCTTTTATATATATTCCTATGGAAATAATATTAGAAAAAAAATTATCAAAAATAGAAATAGAACATTTTTTTCCTTCAATGAATATTACAAATTCAAAAGTTTTAAAAAATAAATTTTTTTTTAATTTTTCAAATTTTATAGAAAAAATATTAATAGATAAAGACGCAATTATGATATATATTTCTATAATATATGTTTTATTTCATCCAATAATAGGATTAAAAATTTCAATAGTAATGCAAATTTCATATTATTTTGGAATAATATTAAAATGTATAATACAAAGCAAAAGACCAAATTGGTTATTAGAAGAAGAAATTATTATTTGTTCTACTTCATATTCTAATCCAAGTGGTTCTTTTTTTAATTTTTCTTTTTTTTATTTATATTCTTTAATTTCATTTAAAACTGCATATAAAAAAGAAAATTTATATTCTTCATTATTTAAAATAATTACTCTTTCAATTTATATAATAATTTTAATATTATCAGGTTTAATTTATTTATTTTATAAATTACATTTTATTTTTGAAATAATATATTCTTTATGCTTAGCATTATTATCTATTACAATATTATTAGATTTTGAAAAGTTAATTCAAAAAAATTTAATTAAAAAATTAAAGAATATTTTCAAATCAAGAAAAAATAAAATTAGAATATTTTTAATGGTTTTTGGTATTGAATTCTTAGCAATTATATTATATTTTTTCATAACAGAAAATAATAATTTAAGTGAAGTAGAAGATAAAATTTCAAATTCAAATAATTGTTCTCAATTAAATAAAGATGAATTAGGTTTACAAAAAACATTTAAAAATATGTCATATGTATTTGGAATAATTGGTGCATTTTGGGGTGCTTGTTTCACTATTGAAAATAATATTGGAAAATGGTGGAATTCAAATTTAATAAATTCTATTATTAAAGTAATTATTATTTTAATTTCCTCTTTTACTATGGAAATTATTTTTAGTAAAATTGATTATGTTACTTATGAATTTAATTTTGTTGTTGAATGTGTTAAATATTTTCTTTTTTATTATGTTAATTTTGGTTTAGTTCCTTTTATTTTTTCTATTATGAAATTAACAGAATTAAATATAAAAGAATATGATAATATAAAAAGGAAAATTATGTTATTTAAACCTTCAATTTTTGTTATGGAAAAAGAAAACAAAATTGAAGAAAATATAAATCCTATTAAATTTAATTAAAATAAATGATTAAAAAAATCATTTAATAAATTATAAAAGTAATTGATTTAATTATATTTAATAGAATTATATTCATCTACTATAATCAACAATAACAAATAATATATTAAAATAAATTTTAACATTTACAATTTTTTTTTTCACCTGGAAAATTTTGTAATTTTAAATTATAATTATTTATTGTTCTTTGTTCATGATTTTTTGTATAATCTATACAAATTGTTTCAAACATTTCTTTAACACCTTCTCCTAACATTGCAGAAGTTTCAAAGAATTTAATTTTATATTTTTTAGAAAGATTAATTCCTTCTTCTTTAGATATAACTCTTTTATCAATTAAATCAATTTTATTTCCGACTAAAACTTTCATAACATTTATTTTTGCAAATTTATCAATATCAGCAATCCAATTTTTAACATGATTAAAAGATTCTTGATTTGTTACATCATAAACTATAAAAATTATATTTACTCCTCTATAATATGATGTTGTCATTGATTTATATTTTTCTTGTCCTGCAGTATCCCATATTTGAAGACTTATTTTTTTATTATTTATTATTATTGAAGTACATTTTAAATCTAATCCAATTGTATTTAATGTATTTTCTGAGAATTCATTATCTATAAATTTTCCTATTAATAATGTTTTTCCAACATTTGAATCTCCTAATAATAGTGCTTTTATTATATAATCATATGTTTCTTTTTTGGGTTCCATTTTATTTTAAATTTATGATTTTATTAGTTTTTTAAAAAATAAAAATATTATGTTATTAGAAATGAATAAATTTTAAAAAAGTTAAATAGAATTCTTTTTATAGAATTATTTTTATACATCATTTAATTTATATAAAGTATGTTAGGAAAAGTCTTAATTTTTTATTCTAATTGGATAATATGATTTGTTTCACTTATTCTTTTTTTAATATATATAAAATATTTATACCTATAATTATTCAAAATAAATATTCAAAAAAAAATGATTTCAAATTATTTTACCTTAAATACAACAAATAATTTATCTATTAATCCCAGTTTTAATATAAATAAAAATATTGAATATCAAAATCAACACAAAGAAATATCGATAAATAAAAATTATCAAAAAAAACTCTCTATGGAAAATAAAAAATTACACAATATCGAAAAAATCAAACATTTTGAAACAAGATTAGATGTGAAATTTATAGATTACAAATTAGAAAAATTTAAAAATCTTTTAGACCCTGATTATATAATAAAAGAAAGGTATTTTTTTATACCAGAGTTAGAAAAAGATAATTATGATAATCAAAATATAAATTCAAATAATTTCGAAAAATATGATATGGATGAAATAGTAGATAATATTGTTGATGCCTTTGATTTAGAAAATTCTAATAAAAATGAAAATCAATATGAAATGGAAAAATTATATAAAGGGAATTACATTAAACCTGATTTTATAAATAATTCATCTAGAAATCAATTAACAAATGATTTTTCTGAAGTAATATCTGAGAATAATAATAATAATAAAGAATTATCTAATAAGAATAAAAAAAACAATTTGTCAAATTTAAAAGAATATTTTGATTATAAAAGAAATGTAAAGATTATAAATGAAAAAAAAATATTATCTCAAGAACTTAATAAAACTTTTCAAAATAATTCAAATAATAAAAGATTAAATGAAAATAATATAAATATTGATATTAATATTTTAAATCATTCTTTTGATGAGATTCTAAATATAAATAATAATAAAAATATAGATAATACTAAAATGATTTTTAATAAAACTTATAATAAAATCTTGAATAAAAATATTTTTATTGAATTAATAAATTCAAATAAAAGTAATAATGATATACCAAATAAAATTAATAATGATATTGTTAAAAATAATGTGAATATTTTTGAAAAACAAATTAATTTCAATTCAAAAAATGATGTAAAAAAAGTGGAGAAAAAAATTTATTCAAAAAATAATAAAAATGATAATAAAAACTATTTGAAAAAAACAAATAATTCAAAAATTAGTCTTAATGATTTAAACAAAATGAATAAAAATTTAAAAAATAATAATAATTATATTCTGAATAATCAAAATAAAGATATAATTGACAATGGTTTAAAATTAAATATTTCAAATAAAAAATACTATAATCATTCTAATGAAATAATAAATATGAATATTTATAAAAAAGAAAAATTAAAAAGAAGTAATTCAAATATTATCAATGATATTAAATCATTTCCAAAAAAGGATATATTTAAAAATTCAAAGAATATTTTTATTGAAAATTCAAATAAAAATATTTTAATAAATTCAAGTAGAGAAATATTTAATAACATTAAAACAGATATTATAAAAAATACAAATAGAATTAATCTAAAAAATAAAAATCTAAACAACAATTGTAATAAAGATATTAATTCTAAATTAAAAATAATTAAAAATTCAGAAAAAGATTTAAATAAAATTACAAAATCAAATTTAAATAATAATATAATGAAAAAGGAAAATAAAAATTTTAATAAAGATATGATCAATAATTCAGAAAAAGATTTTATAAATAATTCTCTGATAATACTAAATAAAAAAGTAATTAATAATAAAGATTCTGATAAAAATAATATAAAAGGTTATGAAAAAAAAACACAAAATAAAAATAATTTTTCTTTTTTAAATGAAAAAACAATTAAGAAAAAATTAAATGGAGAAATTAATAATAATTTAGATAAAAATTCAAATAAAGAATTTATTAACAAGTTAAATAAAAGTAAAAATTATTCAAATGAAGAAAAAAGATATATTAAGAATAAATTTTCAAATAATATTATGACTAATCAATTAAATAAAGATATTGATGATAATTTAAGAGAAAATAATAATAACACTAATAAAGATATGATTATTAAATTAAATCATATTTCAGAAAAAGAAATTAGTGAAATACCTAAAGATGACAAAATATCAAATAAAATAATTCTTAAAAATTTAAATAATAAAAATCAAATTCAAAATCAAAAAATAAGTAATATTGAATATCATATTGATCAAAATTTGAATTTTAATATTAAGGAACTAAATAAAGGAAATACTAATGAAAATTTAAATAAAAGTTATAATAAGAGTATAAATAAATTATACAATGATTTAAAAAAAAATATAAATAAAAAGATTATTCATAACTCCTTTAATAATAATCCGAAAAAATTCAAAAAAGATATTTTTCATTTTTCAAAAGAAGATATATTTAATTATTCAGATAAAAATAATAATAGTTTTGATATATTAAATAATGATTCTAATAATTCTAAAATAAATATTCAAAATGAAAATAATAATATTACAAAATTAAAAAGATCAATTACATCAAGAATAATTAAACACAATTCAGAAAAAATAAAAGATATAGAAAACAATAAAAGAATATTTTCAATAACAAAAGAACCTAAAAGAAAAAAAGAATTAAATTCAATTTGTAAAAAAATATTAGAAAATCCTCAAAAATATTTTACTACAACTTTAACAGATGATATGATAAAGGCTTTGGGATTAGATAAAAAATATTTATTAAATGATACAATATAGAATTTAGTAGATATATTAAATTGTATTAATATTTATCATAAATTATATTAAATTATATTTTAAAATTCATTTATAGAAAAAGGTTTTTATAATTTTTAAATAAATTTATATAGGAAAATTATTTTCCCTTTGAAAGAAAAATATATAAATAAATTAAAATATACTACAATGACATTTTTTATTTTTACAAATTAAAAAGATTTTCATTTTCTTTTTTTCATTTTCAGAAATATTATCAAAAGCTTTACAAGTATAAAAATCTGGGAAAAGATCTTTAATATTCATATATAATAATTCTTTACATTCAAGTTCAAAATTTAATATATTTGTCAACCCATCAGCACATAAAATTTTATTTTCAAATGTATCAATTTTGATATAATTTGAATTTTTTATTCTTCTTAAATTTGAACTTTGAATTTGATAATAATAAATAAAACATCTTGTTAAATTATAATTTAATATTTTTTTAATTCCATTTATTAAAATGTCAACATCTAATATTATATCTTTTAAATTAGCAAAACGAATTGAACTTACACTATCATCATCTAATTTGACTACATATCCACAATTATTATTTGATTGATTATTTTGAAACAATATATTTTCATCATCATCATAAAAATACATTGTCATATCATAATTATCTAAATTAATTTTTGTTTCATATAAAAATATTTCATTAGATGAACTTTCATTTATTCTTTTTGATATTATAATATTTTCAATATCATCTTTTTGACTTTTAGGAATTATAATATCAATTTGATATATATAAAAAGAATTTGTTTTTGTTAATATATCAATTTTAGCAGAAAAATTACTTTTAATAATATTATTACTTAAACTAATTTTATATCTATTATTATTAACTTTTTGAAAAAAAAAATATTTATTATTTTCAAAATATTCAAAATATTCTTCTTTTTTTTTTTTTTCTCTTTTTTAAACTTTAAAAATATTATTTTCAAAATATATTTTTTCACCTAATTCAAGTTCATATAAAGGAAATTCTCTAGAATCATCAGAAAATTTACCAAAATAATAAGTATTAGAATCATTTAATATTCCTACTTCTAATGAAAAACCAGTTGAAATTGGATACATACTAAATTTTATTAATCCAAAAAAACTAAAACTTTCAAAACTAAAAATACATAAACCTTTTAATATAAAATTTTTTTTTCCATATTCTAAAAAATAACCTTGTATTTTTTGATAATTTTCATTCATTAATATTCCTTTTTTTAAAGACAAATTTGCTGATAATTTATTATTATTTGAAAAAATATTTATTAATAGTGTATATAATTTTTCATTTGAACTATTTTTCTCTAATGTTTCACCATAAAACATAAATTTATTTTTATTATATGATATTTTTTCTTGTACTTTTATTTTAACCATTTTAGTTAAATATGGACTTTGAAAAAAATATAATACTAAAAATATTTTTATTAAATTTGATATAGGAATTTCATTTAAATTTTGATAATAATAATCAAACCATTCATATGAATATGAATCAATTGATGTAATTTTATGATTTATAGTTTTATGTACTTCTGAGCAAAAAGAAGAAATAAATTGTTGACATTTTGTACAATAATAAAAATATAATTTTGTAAGAGATTTAATATTAATTTCAAATTTTAATAATTCAATAGTTGTTTTTATTATTTTGTTTTCAATTAAATTATTTTGATCAATATTTATTATTTTATTATCAGAAGGACAAGTTTTTCTTCCTCTATTTATCATATCTAATAAACATGGTCTACAAAAAGTATGTCCACAATTTAAAACAATCGCATTTTTTCCTATTTTTGAATAAAATATTTCTGAACAAATTGAACATGAAATAAAATCATTTTCTAGATATTTGAACATTTATTATATGTTAATATTTTTTATAAATAAAAAAACATTATTTTATTTTTCATATTTTAAAAACATTTTAAAATAAAAATTAATCAGATTTTATTAATTTAATATTTAATAAAAATAATTATGGAGGCTCATTATCATCATAGACGACCAGGAAGAAAACCAAAAGATTATGAAAGAGATAGATTTTTAATGGATATTGAACCAAGATTTGGAGATAGAATGCATGATAAAAATGGTAATATTATTTTTTAACCTATATTTTTTTTAGTGATTTATATTGATCAATTAAATAAAAATTATTTAATAGTTAGAGATGAATTTGATGAAGAAAATTGAAAATTAATAAAAATTATTATTTATGTTTTTGAAAAAATTAAAATAAAAATTATTTTTTAATTTTTTGATATTCCTTATATTTTTTAACATAAAAATCCTTTTCCTCATTAGGATTATTTTTAATTAATAATAAAAGTTCTTCCCCTTTTGAACTAACTTTTTTATCATTAGAATCCTTAAGTTCAAAACCTAATCTTTGTAAATTATTTCTAGCAGTACTACTCTCAATTCTTTTCTTATCTTCATTTTCCCATTTTTTAGCTTCTTCAACTAATTTTTTAATAGTTTCATCAGAAAAAGTATTTTTTTTCATTTCAATTGTAAAACTATTAGGTTTATTTAAAATATCACCATCTTCACAAGCAGTAACTTCTAAAATACCATTTAAATCAAGTGAAAAAGTAACTTTAATTTTATAACCTTTTGGTTTTTTTGGTAAATTTATAATTGCTTTACCTAAAAATTCATTTTCAATTGCTAATTTCCTTTCACCTTGATAAACTTCAATTTGAATTCTTTCAGTATTATCTCTAGGAGTATAAAAAACATGAGAATTATTATATGGAATAGTTTGATTTCTTTGAATTAAAACAAACATTTCATCATTTCCAAGTCTAAAACCTAATGATAATGGTGTTACATCTAATAAAACTAATCTATCAATAATTTTATCTTCTATTCTTTCACATATTGCTGCTTGTATTGCTGCTCCTTTAGCAACTGCTTCATCAGGATGAATAGTCCTTTTTAATTCCTTTCCATTAAAAAATTTTTTTACCATTTCTTGTACTTTTGGTATACGTGATGAACCACCTATTAAAACAATATCTTCAATTTCATTTTTTTCCATTTTTGCATCTTTTAATGCATTTTCTATACAAATTAAACATTTTTCAAATAATGGTTTACACATATATTCAAATTCAGATCTTGTTATTTTTTGACTAAAATCAATCTCATTAACAAGAGAATCAATTTCAATACTTGTTTCAACAGAAGCTGATAATTCATGTTTAATTCTAATACATTGTGTTTTTAATCTCCTTAAAGCTTTTTTATTAGTAGATAAATCAATATTATTTTTCTCTTTAAATTTCTTAATACAAAATTCTAATAATTTCTGATCAAAATCTTCACCACCTAAATGAGTATCACCATTAGTAGCTTTAACTTCTAATATAGTATTCTCTACAGAAAGTACAGTTACATCAAAAGTTCCTCCTCCTAAATCAAAAATTAAAACATTTTTCCCATTTTTAAAATTTGAATTTAAACCATATGCAATAGCAGCTGCTGTTGGTTCATTTATTATTCTTTTAACACTTAATCCAGCTAATTTTGCTGCTAATAAAGTAGAATCTCTTTGATTTTGATTAAAATATGCAGGACATGTTATTATAACATTTTCAATCTCATTTATTGAAAGTTGTGTTTGAATTTGTACTTTTATTTTACTTAAAACCATTGCTGAAATTTCTTCTGGTTTTAAATGCTGAATTTTATTTTTATATTTTATTTCAATTAAAGGAGAATCTGAATTAGGATCTTTTATAATTTTAAAGGGATAATTTTTCATATCATTTTGAACGCATTCATCACTAAATTTTCTTCCAATTAATCTTTTAGCATCATAAATTGTATTTTCTGCATTTTTTGATAATAAATTTTTAGCTGAATCTCCTACTAATTTCTCTTTATCTGTAAATGATACTATTGATGGTGTTAGTCTTTGTCCTGTTTCTGTTGTTATCATTTCTAACATGTAACTTCCTTCTAATTTTTTCCAAAATGCTGCACCTGAATTTGTTGTTCCTAAATCAATTCCTATACCTACTTTTATATCCATTTTTTATTATTTTAAAAAAATTTTATTTGTTTTTTAATTTTTTTATTTATTGAAATTATAATATGTTTTTTGGAAAGGTAATTTTTTAATGTTAAATAAATATGGGAATTATTGTTAATTGTTCACCTCAAGATTGTTATAAAAATTTTGGAAATAAAGAAGGAACTCTTAGAAATTCTGAGTTAATAAATAAAAAATATTTAGATGAAGATGATATTAATGAATTTAAAAAGCAAATAATAATATCATATAATGCTAATTCAAATATATTTTTTTTGAATGATAATATAACAAAAATTCAAAGTCACTTTAGAGGATTTAAACAAAGAAAAGAAATAAAATCAAAATTATTTGAACAAAGATTAATGCTAAGTCAAAGATTAGAATTAATATCAAAAGGTTCAATAAATAATACAAATAATAACAATAATTTATTAGAAATAGAAAATAATGAAGAAAAAAATTTAAATATATCAAACATAGAAAAAAATAGTAAAAGTATAATAAAAGATAATCCCCCTTTAATTATATCACCAAAGACATTTTTTTCAGTAAAATCAAATGATTCAATAGAAAAAAAAATATTACCAGATCAAACAATAGAAAATGAAATATATGGTTATTTTTTAATTAAAAAGAGTAAATCATTAAAATATAAAGGAGAAAAAGATAAATTTACTCATAAAAAAAATGGTTTTGGAATAGTAGAATGGGATGATAAAAGTAAATTAACAGGTAATTTTTTAAATAACAAAATTACAGGTTTATGTAAATTTTTTAATAGAGAAAAAGAAGGGATTTTCATGGGAGAATATAAAGAAAATTTTCCAAATGGATATGGATATTATAAAACATCAAAATTAAAAATTGAAGGAAATTGGAATAAAAATTATATAAATGGATTAGGAATAGAAATTAAATCAGATGAAACATATTATCAAGGAGAATTTTCAAATAATAAAAAAAATGGTATTGGAATTTATAAATGGTCAGATGGAACAATATATGAAGGAGAATTTTTAAATAATATAATGAATGGATATGGTATTATTAATTATAATGATGGTAGAATTTATGAAGGTCAAATTTTAAATGGATTTATGAATGGTTTTGGTATTTTTAAATGGCAAAATGGAGATATTTATATTGGAGAATATGTTAAAGATGTTAAATGTGGTTTTGGTATTTTTATTTGGAATAAAAATCCTTTAATTGCTTATGCTGGTTTTTGGGATAAAGGAAAACAAAATGGTGTTGGAATTAAAATTAATGGAAATGTTTTAAAGTTTGGTATTTGGAAAGATGGAAAAAAGGAAACTTGGTTAAATTCTAATGAAATTGGAAATTTTTTAACTAAAGAACAAGAAAAATATAAGAAGTTACTTGGGAAGAATATTATTATTTTTATGGATAATATGCAATATGATTAATATTTTCTTGTATATTTTTTTTTATAATTATTTAATTTTTGTAAATAGGATAATTTATTTTAATATTTTAAAGCTATTTAAAGTTTACTACTTTATTAATTTTGGAATATTAATATATTTTATTTATAAAATTTATTTTATTTATTTAATAGAAGAAAAATTTAATTATTTGTTTATATATTTTTTTAGTAATGACTATAATTATTGATTTATAAATGTTATTATTAGATATATTTTTTTAATAATTTTATCTTAATATAATATTTATTTAATTTACTCTTTTAAATTTGAAAACTATTTTTGTGAATAATGAACTAAAATGAGACTTTTTAATTATTATATAAATTATAAAATATTAGAAAAAGTTACTAATATTTTAAATACTTAAAAATATTATTTATTATTGAATAAATTTTATTTATTATATATATGAAAAAAATTTTTTAATTTTATTAATAATTGAATGGGGATTGGGGATTGGGGATTGGGGATTGGAGATTGGGGATTGGGGATTGGGGATTGGG
>Ga0256407_10003116_pt1 | contig 30151 bp, 20 predicted proteins | sample RumenRJG_04DNA_FD_193489 | JGI IMG/M metagenome (GOLD analysis project Ga0256407, IMG submission 193489) | Bovine rumen microbial communities from Lethbridge, Alberta, Canada - RJG_04 | ecosystem: Host-associated > Mammals > Digestive system > Stomach > Rumen | place: Canada: Alberta...
GTTTAACACACTGGTTGTTTCTCAGAAACTTCCAATCTTCTCAATCTCTGGTGAACCTTACAACCAGCTTCTTGCACGCATTGCCATGCAGGCTGAAGTTGACGTAATCGTACTCGGTGGTATGGGTCTTAAATATGATGACTACCTTTATTTTAAGGATACCCTTGAAAACGGCGGTGCCCTTTCAAAGACAGTAATGTTCATGCACACAGCAGCTGACCCTACAGTAGAATGTCAGAAGATTCCTGACCTTTCTCTTGCAGTTGCAGAACAGTTTGCCCTTCAGGGAAAAGACGTACTTGTACTTCTTACTGATATGACAAACTTTGCAGACTCAATGAAGGAAATTGCCATTACTCAGGAACAGGTTCCTTCTAACCGCGGTTACCCAGGAGACTTGTATTCTCAGCTGGCTGCCCGCTACGAAAAGGCCGTTGACTTTGATAATGCAGGTTCTGTTACTGTTCTTGCTGTAACTACAATGCCAGGTGATGACGTAACTCATCCGGTTCCAGATAACACTGGTTACATTACTGAAGGTCAGTACTACCTTAAGGGCGGACGAATCGAGCCGTTCGGTTCACTTTCCCGCCTGAAGCAGAACGTAAACAGTTCTACACGTGACGACCATCGTGCCCTTATGGACGGTATGATTCGTCTGTATGCAAACTATAAAGACACTCTTGAAAAGAAATCAATGGGTTTCAACATGAGTGCATGGGACGAAAAGCTTCTTGCTTTTGGTGCTGAATTTGAAAAGGAAATGATGGATCTTTCCAAGAACATTAAACTGGAAGATGCACTTGACCTTGGCTGGAAGATTCTTGCTGACTGTTTTGATCCTTCTGAAACAGGTATCAAATCTGCTCTGGTAGAAAAATACTGGCCAAAAAACTAGTTTTTAGGTGATTGAAAAAAAATGGTGATTGAGCCTGTCGACTCGTAAGAGCCGAAGTAAATCACTTAAAAATTGGTAAACATGGAGCGAAAAGCGTATGGCAAAAATAAAGCTGACTAAAAATGAGCAGAAGGTTCAGAAAGACGCGCTTAAAATGTATAAGCGCTATCTTCCGACTCTTACGCTCAAAAAGCAGCAGCTCCAGACAGAAATTCGTACTATTGAAACAAAAGCCAGGGAAGTCCGTGCAAAGCGCGTTCAGCTTGAAAATGAATTCGCTCAGTGGATTTCCGTTTTTGGAGAAGCAGAGGCTTTTAAGCCGGATATGGTAACCGTAAAGAATATTAGAAAGGGAACTGGCAATATTGCCGGTGTAACCATTCCGATTTATGAAGGTGCTGATTTTTCCCGTGGCGACTACGATTTGTACGAAACTCCGTTATGGATCGATTTAGCTGCTGACAGAATGGAAAAAGCTTTGTCTTTGGATCTGGAAGCAGAAGTGCTTGATGAGCAGGTAAGGCTTCTTTCAAAGGAATTGCGTACTACAACACAGCGCGTAAATCTTTTTGAAAAAGTTAAGATTCCTGAAACAAAGGCAAACATAAAAAAGATATCTGTTTATCTTGGTGATGAACAGGTTGCTGCAGTTGTGCGCAGTAAGATTTCTAAGAAAAAACTTCAGGCTGCCAGCGATGCAAAAAAGGAGGCTGACGAATGATTGTACCAATGAAAAAAGTCTCCCTTGTAGTTCTTAATAAGGAACGAAAGCAGGCTCTGGAGCAGTTAAAGAAACTTGGAGTTGTTCATCTTGAACAGATAGAAGGCAGGGGCGAACAGCTTGCTGCTTTCAAGGAAGCTTCTAACAATGCAATGGTAGCAGTTTCTGTTTTAAGTGAAGTAAAGGTCTCTAAAAAGACTCCTGCAGCTCCAAAACTTTCTGATTCTGAAGTTGCACAGAAATGCAGGGAAGTTATTGAACTTTCTGAACTTAAAAAGAAATTAAACGAAGAAATTGCTGCTGACAGTGCAGAGCTTGAACGTTTTGCACCATGGGGTGGCGTAACTCCGGCTGATTTTGATTATCTTAAGGGAAAAGGACTTTCCTTAAAGATGTACGAAATTCCGGAAGACAAATACAATCTTATTGATGAAAATTCAAAGACTGTATGTGTAAACCGCTACAAAAAGGTTGTTCGCTTCCTTCTCATTGATGCAGGTGAGGAACGGCCTTCCGGATTCCCGGCAGAAGCATTTGAAGTTCCAATGCCTGTTAATTCAACAGAAGAAATCCAGAATAGAATTTCTTCTGATAAAAAACAGCTTGAGGAAATAAGCAGAAGTTTTGCTTCTCTTGCTGCATTTATTCCTCAGATGAATGCATTTAGAAAAGCCCTTGAATCAGACATTGAATTTGAAAATGTCTATTCTGGAATGGGACAGGAATCAGAGGGAAAAGAATCTGACCTTGCATGGATTTCAGGCTTTGTTCCTGTAGACAGCTTTAACGTTCTTTCTGATGCTGTAAAGGCAAACGGCTGGGCAATGGCTTCTTCTGATCCTTCAGATGAAGATGATGTTCCAACTAAGCTTAAGAACAATAAGCTTGTAAGCCTTATTTATCCGCTTACAGACTTTTTGGGAACGGTTCCAGGCTATCATGAATATGATATTTCCGGCTGGTTCCTGCTGTTCTTTACAGTTTTCTTTGGAATGATTTTTGGAGACGGCGGTTACGGGCTTCTTGTAACTGTTGCCATGCTCCTTATAATGATTAAATCTGCTGCAAAAAAAGAAAAGGTTCCGCCTGTGCTTAAGCTGGGACTTCTTCTAGGAATTGCAACAGTCGCATGGGGAACTGTAACCTGTACATGGTTCGGATTAAAGCCGGAACAGCTTCCTGAATGGCTTTGTGCACTTTCTGTAGCTCCGCTTTCTAATGCGTATGCAGATACCGGCTGGCTGCCGTTCTGGACAGATGATGCTTCGAAGGGAACTTTGACTACAGCGCAGAACCTTCAGATTTTCTGTTTTACACTTGCTTTCCTGCAGCTTTCAGTTGCGCATTTCAAGGGTATGGCAAGATACAGAAAATCCTTGAAATTCTTGGGCGAACTTGGGTCAATGCTTCAGATTTGGGGTATGTATTATGTTGTTCTTTCAATGGTTGTAAGTTCACAGATATTTACTTTTGATCAGATTATATATGGAATTCCTGTTGGAACAGTTTCAATCGGTCTTGTTGCATTTGGATTTGCTTTAAGCTTTGTCTTTATCAACTATGACGGAAGTATAATTGCTTCAATCATGGAAAGTGTTAAGGGAATCATTTCTGTCCTTCTTGGAGTAGTAAACGTATTCTCGGACATTGTTTCATATATCCGCCTTTGGGCTGTTGGTCTTGCAGGTGCTGCAATTTCAAATACAGTAAACGAAATGGCCGGACCTCTTGTCGGTCATGCTGTTCTGTTCCTTGCACTTGTAGTTCTGCTGGTATTCGGACACGGATTGAACATGGTTCTTAATCTTCTGTCCGTAATCGTTCATGGCGTTCGATTGAATACTCTTGAGTTTTCTAATCACCTTGGAATGTCATGGTCAGGCTTTAAATATGCTCCGTTCAGTGAAACGGAAAAATAAAATATAATATAACATTTTTTAGGAGAATTATTATGAATTTTGGTATGTTAGGTGCTGCTGTTTGTATGGGTATTGCTGCTATTGGTTCAGCAATCGGAATTGGTATTGCAGGTCAGGGTGCAATTGGTGCTTGGAAACGCTGTTATGTAAATAATAAGCCTGCTCCATTCATCCTTACTGTATTTGCTGGTGCTCCTTTGACACAGACAATTTACGGTTTCCTTCTTATGCAGCAGATGGCTGCTTCTGCAAACACAAGTTCAAATCCTGCATTTGCACTTGGTCTTGGTATTGCTTCTGGTCTTGCAATGTGTTTCTCTGCTATTGCTCAGGGAAAAGCTGGTGCTGCCGGTTCTGATGCTCTTGGTGAAACTGGTAAAGGTTTTGCTCAGTACATCATGGTTGTAGGTCTTTGTGAAACTGTTGCCCTCTTTGCAATGGTATTCTCTATGATCGTTTGCTAAAATTAAGCCATACCTGGTGATTAAAAGGACGCTTCTTTTAAGAAGCGTCTTTTTTTTAACGCATTTTTATTGTATAATACAAGCATGAACAAAAATTTTTTAAAGCCTAGAGCAGTTTTTCTTGGCGGAAACGGAAATGTAAAGAGAATGGGGATTGGCGGAGATGAACAAGTTTCCATTCAGACAATGTGGAAAGCTGGAATTACAGATATTTGTGAAAATGATAAAGCCCTTAAGGAGCTTCTCTTAAAAATAAATGAATTAAAATCGCTTGGCTGCGATATCCTTCGCTTTGCAGTGCCAGACATGAAAAGTGCGGCAAGCCTTGTAAAAATTCAGGAACACACAGAAATGCCGCTTGTTGCCGACATTCATTTTGATTACAGGCTTGCCCTTGAATGCTTAAAAGGAAATGTAGCTGCAATCAGGATTAATCCTGGAAACATCGGAAGCCGTGACAGGGTAGAAAAGGTTGTTTCTGCATGTCGCGAAAAAGGCGCCGCAATCAGAATCGGTGTAAATTCTGGAAGCCTTCCAAAAGACCTTGCAGAGAAAGTTGAAAAAAATGAAATCTCCCGTGCTGAAGCTCTTGCAGAAACAGCGGCCCGTGAATGTTCTGTTTTTGAAGAACTTAAATTTGACCAGTATGTTGTAAGCATGAAGGCATCCAGCGTTCAGGAAACGATTGAAGCAAACGAAGCCTTTGCTTCAAAATACGATATTCCGCTCCATATCGGCGTAACGGAAGCCGGTCCGCTTATAACTGGTGTTGTTAAGTCAACAATGGCATTTACACATCTCTTAAATGAAGGAATCGGTTCAACAATCAGGGTAAGCCTTTCTTCATCTCCTGAAAACGAAGTTATAACTGGCCGAGAAATTCTTCATGAAACAGGAAAGCGTAAAGGCGGAGTTACAATTGTAAGCTGCCCAAGATGCGGGCGCGAAGGTTTTGACGTTCACAATTTTGTTGACCGCTGGCAGACACGCCTTTTAGGCATGGATAAGGAAATTACGGTTGCTGTAATGGGCTGCGTTGTAAACGGACCGGGAGAAGGTAAGCATGCAGACATAGGTATTGCCGGCGCCGGTGACAAGGCAATTATTTTCAAAAAAGGTGAAATAATCCGAACGATAAATGCAGAAGATGCCGATAAAGTATTTGAGGAAGAATTAAATTCTTTATAAATATAGATATGAAAAGATTTTTATTTTGTTTGTTTTTGTTTTTATCATTTTCCGTATATTCTCAGCAGAAAAATGAATCATTTGATGAGGATAAAAAGATTTTTATTCAGGCAAAAATTGCCTATGACTCAAATAATTTTGATGATGCACTCCATTATGCAGAACTTGCAAAACAGAACAGAAAAAATAAAATTACTTCGCAGGTTTCTTTGTTGGAAAATTCCTTTAAGCCGGCAGAAGTAAAGTATGCAGGTGATTCTATCTCTACTTCAATGAAAATTCTTAAGGAACGACAGGATTATGATGCAATCCAGATCATTGAATGGTACCTGAAAATTAAGGGGCTTGAGTTTTTCAATGATTCAAAGAACAGTCTTCTTGCATACATAAGATCCGTTGCAGCATTCCCGGAAGCAGATTTTTTAGTAAGCCGTGTCTATAAAATAGAAGGCGAGTATGACATTGCGATTACATATTTAAAACTTGCCCTTGATAATGCTTCAAATTTTGATATTCCTGATGAAAAATATGATGTTCTTTATGAACTTGCTGGAATTTATTCACTTCAGGGAAAAAAGGATGAGTATGAAAAATATCTTCTGCTTATCCTTGCACAGGATTCTGTGTTCCAGGACAGAGTTTTAGTTGAGGCAATGAAAAAAACAATTTCTACAGAGTCAAAGACTTGTCTTGAAAAATTTTTTCAGCTTTACAGAATTAAAAATGCACATACCCTTAAGGCATATTTTGAAATTGCAGAATACTACAGGCAGAATTCTTCATCAAAAGCAATTGAAGCCAGTATGATTGGTGTCCTTACGGCTTTTTCAAAGATTGATTCTGTCCTTCAGCAGAGAAATCCTGAATACAGGTATAAAAACATTGAATCGTTTTTTTATGAATTAAAAAAATATCCGGATATTATTGAATGGGGAATGACAAACCAGGTATGGCAAGGTTTTTACAATTTTGCAGTAGATGCCTACAGTTCTCATTACATTTCTTTTTCCCTTCAGATGCTTGATATGCTTAGGACTTCTGCTCCAGAATTATACTGGAGGGAAAAGGCTTACGTAAAACTGGAAGAACTTTTAAGTTGACATAAAGAGTTCTGGTGTTTAGTAGAACAGACCGATACCAATAGAGATTTCGTAACTCTTTGCAGATTTGTCGCGCCAGTCCTGATTAAATTTTCCCTTAAGCCAAGGCATTTTTCGGCTTAAGTCTACACCAAAACTTCCACGGATATTGATTCCACGCATTTTAAGAGGAAAAAGAAGCCCTTCAATACCTGCAGAAAGGAATCCGTCTGCCGGGTTAAATAGAGTTCCTGTTGCCTTGTTCTGGCAGATGGCAAAATCAATAAACGGTGCAACTTGAACTTCCATATCAAAGTATCTTGAATATTTAATTTTCTTTGCAATCGGAACATTTTCCCAGTAAATTGTTCCAAGTTTTATCGGCATGTCAAGATTTACAACAATAGCGGCTTTAGAAGAGCAGGCATTTGTATGAGTAAGTGTAATGTAATTTTCCTGAGCTTCTTTATCTGTCAAAACATCTTTTGTCAATTCAACGTAATATTTCTGATCAGCGGAAATACCCCGGAGTCTGTCTCCAAATGAACCGTAGCCTTTTAAGTTTGCAAAACCGTAAATTCTAGAGTTAATACCAAAATTAATTGTTTTATCTTTTACAGGAATTTCAAAGGCTTTGTATAAATACAGTTCACCAGAAAAACCTGTTGTATATGTATTTGTAGAGAAGATATATGAATATGACTGTGCAAGAGTTGCTCCAAGTCCTGTCCTGAGGTTTCCAACCCAGTTTACGCGGGCCGTAGAAAGAGACTGCATTAAAACAACGCCCTGATTTACAATAGCATCCTTCTGACTGTCCGGAATGTCTTCATAAGTCCAGTTAGCTGCAAAGCTGACAGCTGGAGTATAAAGAACTTTTCCCCAGTTAGGAATTTCCTGAACCACTGTAGGAACTGCAAACATATAGCTTTCTGTAAAGTAGGTAAGTTCATCAATTGTTTCTATTGTTCCGTCATCTTTAGTAAAGTTCTGTTCAACTTTTCTTGTAGAAGACTGATTGAACTGGTTTACAATAGAAAATTTTCCAAAGTCCTTGGTAAGTTTTAAGCCTGTAGTTAAATCCCATGATGGCGAAACCTGTGTAACTTCATAGTCAATTGCAACAGAGTTTAACCATACGGCATCAAAAACGCTAAGTTTAAACGGAACATCAAAATCAAATTTAAAACCAAATACCGGGTTAGGGTTGGAACCGCACATTTCAAGATGGAAATCAGAAGACATTGTTTCAAGTGTTCCAAGGAAGTTTGAGTCGCGGGCTTTTATCTTAAGGTTTAAACCGCTTGACGAACTGTACTTCGGATATGGAACAATGAGCATGTGCGCACTGTCTTTTACTTTTACAAAAAGCTTTACCGGAGAGATTCCGTTTTCATCTTCTGAGCCAACGGCAAAATCTGTTTCTACAGATTCAAATGCGCGTAAATTGTTTAGCCTTATCTTGTAGTCATTTATATATTCAACTAATTCGTCTTCAGATTTGAATATTTTTTTCCTGTCTACTTTTTCCTTTGTTTCAAGGGCATATTTTTTTGTTTTGCCGTCAACAAAATATTCAGTTTCTGTAATTCTATAGCTTGCGGCAAAAAGAGTACCTGTTAATAGAAAGCATGCAATAGACAAGAAGAGTTTTTTCATTAGTAAGCACCTTTTCCGTTTATAACAACCCAAACGGTCTTTATGATAATCCAAAGATCAAGCCATACAGACCAGTTCTGAATATAGAATGTATCAAGAGATACGCGTTCCTCGTAACCTGTGTCGGAACGGCCGGAAATCTGCCACATTCCGCTTAATCCAGGAGTTACAGAAAGGACGTAATCTGCGTCTTCACCGTATTTTTCAAGTTCGCTTTCTGTTACAGGACGTGGACCTACAAAACTCATGTCACCTGTAAAAATGTTCCACAGTTGAGGAAGTTCATCAAGACTTGTTTTTCTTAGGAATTTACCAAAAGCTGTAACTCTTGGGTCATCAAGGAATTTTCTGTCTTTTTCCCATTCTGCCCTGCGGACCGGGTCAGTAGCAAGAATCTGCTCAAGCATTTCCTGACTGTTTTTGTACATTGAACGGAATTTCCAGCACTTAATTTTGCGGCCGTTTTTTCCAACACGTACATGCCCGTAAAAAACTGGGCCCGGAGATGAAATTTTTACGATAATTGCAATTACAAGGGAAACCGGAAGGACAATGAATGACGCCATGATACAGATGAAAAGGTCTATAAGGCGCTTGATGATAAGGTTTCCCGGTTTTGTAAGGAAGTGTGTAGAGGCAGCTGCAAGAATACCGCCGATATCGCGAACACTCATGGAACTTGCAAAGTAATCCTGATTTTTAGAAACGTTCATTGTATATCTGTATGTAGAAACTATAGGACGCAGCCTTCCTTCGTAGTTACACATTATTGCAACTTTAATCTTAAGATGATGAATTACATCAAGGATATCGTTGTTGTCCGGGAAAACCGGAATGCCGTTGCGCATTGTACATTCTGTTGCATTGCTGTCAATGATGATTGCAGGTTTGTATCCAAGGTACGGACGCTTGATAAGGCGGTCAATAACTTCAGTTCCGCTATCGCCGGTTACATAGATAACTGCAGGAACTCCCCAGAAACTGAATTTTCCCAGTAAATGCCGTGAAATTTCTCTCATTCCTGGCAGTCCGACTGCAGAAATCGGTGTTGCAAGCAGGAATGCAATTATAACACCAAGGTCATTACTGTCCTTTAAAATAAAGAGTGTAACGATATTCTGGATTGTAGGGTTGTCGCGGCTGATAAAGAAAATGCTGATTGCAATTCCAAAATAACAGAAGAATGAACAGAGACAGAGCTTTTTTACTTCTTCAGAAGGACTTACCATAATTCCCGGATAAAGCCCTGCAGCATAAAAAACAATAAGAAGAAGAGGAAAGTAAAATGAATAATATATAAATGACCTGAAGTTAATTACAGACGGATTAATAAGGTTTACGATAAAAAATGAGAGTCCAATGCACAGGAAAAGACCCAGTACATCAAAAATCATGATCATGATTCCGGAAAGCAATGAACTGGTTCCGTTTCTATATGTTTTCTTAAAAAAAGCAATAAAATCATTAGAAGTCATATTTTATATTGTAATTAAAAAATCAATAACTGTCTACTATGGAAGATTTTATCCTTTTAAGATCTGGTTTGTCTGTTCAATCGTGCGCTGTACGGCTTCCTTGAACTGCTTCTGGAAACGTTCTTTTGTAAACGATCTTGCATGAGAAACTATAGTTTCTTTTTTAAACAAGCCCTGAGAATCTGATTTTTCAAATTCAAGGATTGCCTTTTCAAGGCTTTCTGCTGTCTGAGATTCAAAGAAAATGCCGGTTTTATTATTTACTACAGTTTCCAGTGCGCCGCCACGGCCAAAAGCAATTACTGGTGCACCACATGCCTGAGCTTCAAGCGGAACGAATCCAAAATCTTCTTCGGCGCAGAACAAAAGGGCCTTGCAGCGCTGAAGATAATCCTGAAGGACGTCATCCGGTGCGCGTCCAAGGAAAGTAATGTTTTTGTTTCCTGCTGCAAGTTTTTTCAGGTTTTCTGCTTCTGAACCGCTTCCGATTACAACAAGTTTTTTTCCAAGAGCGCAGCAGGCCTTTACCGCAAGGTCAATTCTTTTGTAAGGTACAAGCCGGCTGAACGCAACATAAAAATCTTCCCGTTCGCCGTCATTCGGGTTAAAACGGCTGACATCAACAGGAAGGTAAATTACTTCTGCATCTCTGTTCCAGAATTTTTTTATTCTTCGTGCAATAAATTTTGAATTTGCAATGATTGTGTCAATTCTCTGGCTTGAAACATAGTCCCAGAGCCTTAAAGACGGAATCCAGCGGTTCATAAAGAAACGTGTCAGTTTTCCGCTGCGTTTTCTGTAGTCAAAGAACAGATCCCATGCATAGCGCATTGGAGAATGAATGAATGCTACGTGAGGAACGTACGGAGGCGTAATTACACCTTTTGCACATGACGACGAAGATGAAATTACAAGGTCATAGCCTGTAAAATCAAACGATTCAAATGCGGATGGCATGAATTTTAAAAGCTTTGTGTAAAGCTTAGAGGCCATAGGAAGCTTCTGCATGGCGGATGTATGAATTACGCAGTTTTTAAAATGATTTCCGATTCTTTTTTTGTCGTAAACAAGGGTAAAAATTTCTGCGTCAGGGTACATTTCAAGAAGGTATTCGACAAAAAGTTCTGCACCTCCGTAGTTTACAAGCCAGTCGTGTACAATTGCAACCTTCATGAATTTTCCTCCAGAGTAGTTTTAATAATCGAAAAAGTTCTTTCAAAAGAATAGACTGATGGAATTTTTTCCAGAATATTTTTATCGCTGTTTATGGACAGGATTTTTTTTGCAAGATCATTTTTATCGCCGGTTTTAAAGAATTCAACCGGAAAATCCCTGTAAATTTCCTTAAAGACCGGTATGTCAGAGAGAATGACTTTTGTTCCAAGGCTCATTGCCTCTAGCGGTGGCATTCCGAAGCCTTCATAAAAAGAAGGCTGAACAAGGCGCAGGGCGCTAGCATAAAGCGTTTTAAGTTCAGCATCGCTGATTTTTCCCGTAAACTGAACGGTGTTTTCCGGCGCTTCCTGAATCTTCTGAAGTACTTCCGTGTCGTTTGTGCGAAAATTTTCTGCATTTCCTACGATTTTTAAGGAACCGGAAAATCCGTTCTTTTTTGCTTCTAGAAACGCATCAAGCAGAACTGTAAGTCCCTTGTGTTTTTTTATGTTTCCTACAAAAAGAAGATAGTCTTTTTTATCTTCCGGAATTTTTTCATCTTTATTTATGAACCATTCCGGAACTGCATTGTAAGTTACGACAACATCCTTTCTGCACTTGAGGTGATAAATTATGCGTTCCTTTGAAAATTCAGAGACTGTAAAAATCTTTTTTGACTTGCTTACGGCGTACAGATAGCATAATTTTCTGATGAAAGTACCGGTTTTAGAGGCAAGACCCGTAACGTCAAGAAAAACTACATCATGAATTGTTGTGTAAACCGGAATCCGGATTTTACCAGGAACGTTGCAGTATGGAGAATAATAGATGTCACATGAATTGATTTTTTTCAGGAGAATCTGAGGGAACCTGAAAATTTCTTTCAGAGAAAAAGTTTTTACCGTGCAGTCTTCAATTTCAACGTTTTTGCGTTCATATTGCCTTAGCTGGTCTGGATTTCCAAAAAGGAGGCAGTCAAAATTTTCTGTAAAAAAGGGCAGCAGCGCCGAAATATAGGAACCAATGCCCCCGGAGCCAATCATCCTGCAGTCTATGGCAATTTTCATGTATTAGTTTCCTGTAACTTTAGAAATCATAAAGTCTGCAATTTTTTCGCCGGAATGACCTTCAAACATCCATGCAGTTTCTTTTGCAATTTTTCTCTGCTTTGCAAGTTCCGGACTGTCGCTTGCATTCTGGATGACAGTTTTAATCTGGCCAAAATCCTTTTCTTCAAGCTTAATGCCCATTTTTTCAAGGATTTCAAACTGCCAGAGTTTTTTATTAAGGTCATATGCATCATATGGACGAAGATCCATATCTGTATTTACGTACATAACCGGCTTATCACAAAGGAATGTGTAGTCAAAAATAATGCCGGAAAAGTCCGAAATCATTATGTCTGCACGTTTCATTGAATAGATGTTGTCACGGTTGTAATCCCATTCAACATTAGGATTGTTTTTGTAGCGGTTTTCAAGGCGTTCAAGCATGTCTGCTTCTGATTTTTTTGACTGTGGATGAGGACGTACAATAATTTTCCAGCCTGTTTCTGCAAGAGGATCAAGAAGACGTTCTCCGAAGCGCTTTAATACACCGACTTCTCCCCATGAAGGAGAAACAAGAACTGTAAAAACATGATCTTTTTCTTCCGGAATTGCCTTGATTTTTTCAGAAAGCATATCAAGGTAAGAGCAGCCGACTGTTACAAGTTCTTTTTTATTGATTCCGCGCATTTCTTCAAGTGTCTGGATGTCTTTTTTCTGATAGTCACCTGTAAGGAGGACTGAATCAAAATAGTCCAGACCAAAAAGTCTGTAAGTTGTTGCATCGTTAGGCATGTGAACTACATGTGAATAATGCTTTACGTTTTTTGAACGCTTAAGCTGGTAAACCTGAAGGCCTGGAGTTGTCATAAGGACAAAACCTGCGCTTAGCATGTTCAGTTTTGCAAATGCTGTGTTCCCTTCGCCGATATATTCGGCCTTTACGTATTCGTATTTTCCGTCAAAAATCGGATCCTGTTTTGCAGAAGTATAATATGTCAGCGGAATTTTTCTGCTTTCAAACTGATCTACAACCGGCTTGAATACGTTCCAGTACTGGTTTCCTTCGTTATAAATTACGTAAGGCTTGTAAGAAGCGTCTACTATACCGGAAGAATCTTTTTTTCCGGAAAGAATAATCTTAAGCTTGATGAAAGCTGCCTTTGCAAGAAAAAAGAGGGTTGCCGCAGCTCCAATCAGAATAGAAAAGAGCATGCTTCCTGTACCCGGGTCAATATATAATAAAAAGTTTGCTGTCATATTTATTTAATTCCTTTTTCCCAATTAGAGATGTCAAAAATATTTTCCTTTACAGTGTACCAGTCATCTTCTGGAACCTTAAATGTATAGATTCCGTTTCCGCCCGGGCGCCAGTTGTGTGTAAGAACTACACCGGAAGCTTTTTTTTCTGATGGAGGAACAATCTTGATTTCTTTTCCAGTGAACGGATTTTTTGGAGAATCAATTTCACCTTGAACTGCAAGAGCCGGAACGTCTGCATTAGTCATAAAATCATTATTGATTTTAAGTTTCCCCTTTGCGTTAAAATCCTTCATAAAGAGGATTGGATGGTTGTGATCCGGGTTATATGCATATGGCAGTGCGCCGCCTGTGTAATTACTGATAAGGTAACCGTCAACTGTTCCAATTCCGTGGTCACTTACAAGGATGATACGTGTATTGTCATAACAGTCGTTTTCCTTAAGGTACTTAAGCCATTCGCCAAGGCGCTTGTAAACTGCAATATTTGAATCTGAATCATGAAGTTTAAGCGGATTTTCATTGGTAATCTTTATTGCCGGTTCAAAATCCGGTGCCTGAAGCTTCTGTCCGGAGTGGGTTGTATCGTTTACGATTGTAAAATATGCATTGTCCGTACCTGTAAAATCAGTAAGCTGCGGAAGGAATGCAATTGCTGAATAGTAGTCCAAATATTCCATAACGTCAGAAGTCTGATTGTCGCTTGACCACCAGATTCCGTCATCATAAACGCTGTCGCGCATAAAGAGTGGAACAAATTTAAACAGGCTGAACCATACAAGGTTTCTTTTGATTGCACTGCTTGTAATATTCTTTTTAATTTTGTCAGGATTCTGCTTTACCCAAAGACCTGTGTATTTACGTTCAACGTTGTATCCTGTGATTTTTGGATATGCGTCTGTAATTGACATATCCGGAATCCAGCTGTAGTTTGCCCAGCTTAAATCAGAGACTGTAGCGTTGTAATTTGCCTGTTCAGTAAAGAGACGTGGAAGCATAAGAACAGCTTCATTCTGCTTGTCAACAAGTTTTTCTGTATTGCGTCTGTTGATTTCTGCAGGAGTGTATTCGTAGCCGCCGTAAAGCGGAGGAGCACCAAGAAGGGTTCCCTGATTGAATGAAACTGTATTTTTATAGAATGTAAAACCATCAAAATCATCGTATAGTTCCGGGAAGGCTTCAAAAATAGGTTCAACATAAGCTGCCTGGGCGCGGTCAAACATGAATACAAAGACGTTCTTTCCTGTTTTAGAAAGATGATAGATTGGTGTTACCTTAGTTTCTTCCTTTACGTCAGAAGCAAGGTTTGTTTTGTAGCCAGAGTATGCGCTGTTAATCTGAACAATGTGTACTGCAGAAATTGCAACTTCAGCAATCAAAATGATAGAGACCAGACCGCTTAAAATCTTTGTCTGCTTAAATTTAAGCAACACGGAAGGAAGTACAAGCAGAATAAGGACTGTTAAACAGTTAAGAAGGATAATTCCTGTTGGCGAAGCTGTTATTGAAGAATCGAATGTAATGAGTCTGGAAAGGTTTCCGTAGTTTCCGTTAAAGCAGAATGCATCTGCCATGGCAATAAGAAGCACAGTAGGGAAGAAAACAGCCATAAGGGTCTGAATCCTTGCGTGGAACAGAAAGTAGACACAGCATGTCCAGAAAACCAGAAGACCAAACATCTGAAGTGTAGAAAGATACAGGAAGTTCAGCGGATTTCCGCAGCCGTCAATATCTGCAAATTCAACTGCAGAAGAATTGATTACAAATGAAGGAACAACAAAGCCTGCAAGAAGTGCAAGTGCAAGAGTAGAGCAGATAAAAAGAGAAAATCTGGCCTTTGAATTTGTAATGAACGGCTGGAATGCTGTCTTTATAAGCCTGTTTACAAGCTTTACGACAAATGGTGTAAAAAGAAGGAGTGTAAATACACCAGCCATCAAAAGGCGCTTATGCATGAATCCGTTGTGAATAAAAATAAGGTACAGGTCAAGGCTGATTACACATGCTGCAAGAATGATGTAAAGCGCCCTGAGCGGATTCTTTATTTTATAGAAAATGTTCTTTACAAGAGAAAAAACATTGTTCATTGTCCAGTAAATTACAAGTCCGGACGGAGAATTATAAAGAATTACAAGGAAAATTAAGGCCATACCGTAGATTGTAGCCTTATCTTTAAATTTAAATCCTTTTGTATAGATTGCACCGGCTACCCAGTTTATGAGTGTCATTGCAATAGGAAGCACGTTTACAGGAAAGTTTCCTATATGAAAAAGCGCATCCTGCTGTCCCATGTCATGAATAAAGAAGAATGGTTGTCCCTGAAGAACCGGCAGGTTTGAAAGGAAACTGTATGCCGCTATAAAAAACGGCACCTGAATTAAAAGTCCGAATGATGACCTTAATGCCATGAGCGGATGGTAATGATTCTGGCGGTAAAAAGTAGAAAGAATCATGTACTGTTCGTCGCCCTTAAAGACAGATTTGATTCGTTTAATGCCCGGATCAAGTTTTTTTTCTATGTCTCTCTGAACCTGCTGCCAGTGTTCGGCAACAATATAGAGCGGCAAAGTTCCAATAGATACTGCAAGACTGACACCAATTACAGATATACCTTCATTCTTAAATACATTGTAGAAAAGCATGAAAGCAAATTCTATAAGCTGGATTAAAGGATATATTATAATTGTATAAAGAAAAGTAACCATAAATTAAACTATATTACATCAGAATATAAAATTCAATAATGAGTTTTTAATTGCCTGGGCGAGGCGTTAATTTTCCTGCGGTATAGAAAATCCTTTGGAAAAATGCTATTGTCGTTCTATGAAACGATATAGAAAAGTTTTAATTGCATTCCTGATGCTCTGCTCTTTTGCGGGGAAAATTTCTGCAGACATTTACAGTGAACAGCAGCTTATTCCGGCCGGACATTGGGTTTACGATGCAATGATGTTCCTTACAAATTATACAGCAGTTACTTCCTTTTTAAATAATGCACCGCTTTCTGTCGGGGAATTAAAACTTTATCTGGATCATATTCCCTATGATGATCTTTCTGCCTCGGGTAAAAATCTATATCAGACAATATTTGATTTTCTTACCATAAAAAAGAAGACTGTAGATTTAGGACAGGTTCAGTTTTCAATGAATCTGGATCTTTATCCGCAAGCTATGTATAAAAGTTCTTCTGACTTGGACTGGTCTTTTTCTTCAGACTATACGGGGCATAAAAATTCCATGGACAGCCTTTATGCCATATCTGATCCTCTTTCGCTTTATCTTGACGAAGGAATTTCCAATATATCTGACTATCTGACTTTTGATTCTGCCGGAAACGTCTCATTTCAGAAAAGAATTAACTATCCGATTTTTAAGAATGAATACAACTATACTTTTTATTCAAGCCTTACTTCCAGGGAGATTTTCAGAAAGGACCATAAATATTCTGACCTGTATGCTGTAAGCGAGCCAGGCTCCCTTTCTGATGAAAATCTGCTTTATTCTAAAAAGAAGGGAAAAACTTATATTGCGTCGACTAATTTTTCCGGAACAAAAATCGGGCAGGCATTCATAACCATTCCTGTTACAATTGCGTGGGGTGACAGACTTTTTATGCAGGCTGATCCCTGTATCGCAAAAAGCATATGGGCTGAATCTGCTTCGGGTAATTTCTGCAATATTCCACTTTCTTCTTCTGATGTTGATTTTTTATGGCCTAGAAACGTCTATACATGTGCCGGAAAAACATTCCGTGACTGGGGCGTAAATGTAAGCCTTGCAAGGCAGGGAATTCAGGTTGGAAAAACTCAGACAGGAAGCGTAATTTACAATTCAACATTTGAAACAGATTTTTATTTTCAGTTTAATGTTTTCTGTCCGCGTATAAAATATAATCTGGATGCAGTTCAGATTTCTGCCGGCAAATTTCTTTATCTTCACCTTATAGAGGCAAGGCCGTTCTTTAAGTTTTTAAGGCTAAGCGTTCTTGAAGGAACATTGATTGAACAGCCGTTTGAAATCAGATACTTGAATCCTTTGATGATTATGCATTCTTTTGGCGCATGGAACGATTATTCAAATTATATGGAAGAAAAAATCTACGGAGAATCGCATGTTGCCGCATACATGGGGCTTCAGATTGAACTTACTCCGTTCAGGAACTTCAGAACATATATTTTGTATGCGCAGAACGAGATTCAGTCTGCGGCAGAAAAAGAATCTGCAAACGGAAAGGCCATGCCGGACAGTTTTGGTGCACAGCTTGGCTTTGAACTTACAATTCCGGATGACAGGCACAACGGCTGGTGGATTACAACCCTTGAAGGCGTCTATACAACTCCATACCTGTATATCAAGCAGGGAGCAGACTGGTCGCTTTACAGTGAGCGCTACAACATGCAGAGCAACACGGACAGTCCTATCTGCTCCTGGATTGGAACTCCGTTCGGACCGGATGCTTTGGGATTTCAAGCAAGAGTCGGATATTCAAAACCATCTAAATGGTCCTGCGAGATGGATCTTTTAAGCCTTGCGCACGGTACAAATTCGTTCGGTATTTTTGATAATACAGTAACAATTAATGGAGAAGAGTATTATGCTTATTATCCGTCTGTTCTTTACAGGCTTGGTTTTCTTGGTGCAGAAGAAGCTGCTAACATTGCCAGGGATTACAGGCTAACGGGAACTGTTCAGTTTACAAATCAGATTACATTTAAGGGATCTGTGCGTCTAGGCAGTCATTTTGAGCTTAATGCACAGGGAACATATACATTTATCTTTAACAATAAAAATGAAAGCGGAGCATTTGCGCAGGGTGCAGAAATTGCTCTTGCTCTTGAGTATTTGTTGTTTTAAAGATAATAATAGGTAATAGTTATGAAGAAAATTGTCTTACTTTTTTTTGTTTTGTCAGCTTTAGCAGGTTCGGTTTTTGCACAGCAGAATATGTCTGTTGATATTACAGACGACATTTATGATGTTCTTTCAATTGCTCAGGAAAGGGGATTGTGTGATTATCTTCCTGGAGCACGACCTTATTCTGTTAAGCGAATTAAATATGCTGTCGATCAGATTCTGGAAAATCAGGAAAAACTTAAGCCTGTAGAACTTAAAATAATTGAAAATTTTCTTGCCCGTTTTAAGGAACCTGAAAAGAATTCTATAAATTTGTTCGATATGAATGTTTCAAACCATAAAGATAAGTGGCACTTCAGCTTTAATTACGGTTTTGGATTTGAATCTTCCGGTTCCGGCGGTCTATATACAAATTCTGATTTTAACCAGGCCGGTTTTGATGTAATTACGTCTTATAACTTTTATGGAGACCTTTCCAGATATTTTTCTTACTATCTGAATGCTTTTTTTGATGCATCAAGCATGAAACTTTATGAATGCGGTTCTGATTATTTTATCGGATATCCGTGGTATGACGACGGAGTAGAAGCTTACTGTCTTGGGTTTGCAGAACAGGAACCAAGAAGACGATATGTAAAGAAATTCCTTAATACAAGCTATCTTCCATTTGCCTATCATAAAAAATGGGACGGACAGTTCTATTATTTTTCTGATCTTTCTGCAAACGGAACAGATAGCTGGGCTTCCGAACCAGGGGTCAGCGGCGGTATTAAGGCAGAAATCCGCGGATGCTGGTGGGACGGACGCGTAACTATTGGTGCCGGCCGAATTGAACGTGAATGGGCTGCCATGGATAACGGTTCCAGCCTTGTATTCAATGCAAAGGCGCGTCCATTTTTCAGCGTAGATACAACGGTTGAGCTTTTTAAATTCATGAAGTATTCATCTCTTACAGGCGTTCTTGAATATCCTAACCAGGATTATATAAATTCAGATTCCTATGCTGAATTAAAGTCTGGAATTGATGATTCATATTTTTACCAGAATGCATTCTCGCTCAATATGTTTGAACTTGATTTCAAATATTTTCACTTTGACTTCGGTTCATCTTCTGTATGGCCAAAGCGCTTTGAACTTGGATACATGTTTCCGCTTGTTCTTTACGTAGAATACCAGAATCATATTGGAGACAGTGATAACCTTGCTGTTTTTGCTGACTTAAAGTTCAGAAAACCTGGATTAGGTTCCCTGTGGTTCTCTGTTTATCTTGATGAAATTAACGGACTTAACAATAATCCGCTTACTTCTACACGTGCAATGTACAGCGGTCAGGTTGGTGCAAAGATTCTGCTTCCATGGTTCAATTATTCATCTCTTTCCATGCGCTATACAAAGGTTGAACCATACTGCTATACACACCATTCCATTAACTATGCGTCTTCGTATAATCATTATATAAGCGAAAACTATACTAATAACGGCGAATGTCTTGGATATTATCTTCCGCCTAACGCAGATGAAGTTTTTATCCGTTTTGATACAAAGCCTTCTGCATCTGTCCTTGCAAACATTCAGTATCAGTTTATCCGTCATGGAGCAGATTACGGAAGCCAGCAGGTTCCGGGAAGTTCCCTTTATTCAGAAATGAATGTATACAACCGCGATGATTTGAAAAAATACTTCCTTCATGACGGTGCATATAACTGGATGCATATTTTGAGTCTGGGCGGTTCTGTTCAGTCAAGAAAGACAAAGATTCCGTTTAAGGTTTCTGCAAATGCCGGTTTCCTGTTCAGCTATTATACTGTAATTGATTCTGAAACTTACAATGACCGGGACCAGAACGGCGTATCCAGTGCAGATATGTCTACTCCGTACCATTTTGTTGATAATGCAGAATATCCTGTACAGTGCGGTGTTGTGCTTACTTTAGGTCTTGCTCTCTGGAGATTCTAGCGGAATGAAAATATATCGTGAATGCCGGCTTAGATATTAAGGATTTTCTTTAATTTTTCTGCGGCATTCTGATAGGTATATTCTTTTAAAATCTTTTCTGGAGATGCTACCGGCTCTTTTAAAAGCTCTTCAAGATTTACGTCTGTGTTTTCCGGATCAATGTAATGTGCTGTATCTTTATAAAGTTCTTCCAGACTTGCTGCGCGACTTATTATTATCTGAGCATTGCATGAAAGCGCTTCAAGAGGCGGTATTCCAAAACCTTCATAATAGCTTGGGAAAACAAATGCCCGGCAGTTTTTCATAAGTGATTTTACCTGTGCATCAGAAACGTATCCTACCAGCACAATATTTTTTAATGTCTGAAGTTTCTTCAGGTCATCTGAGACCATTCCAGAAATAGCCTTCCCAGAAATAGCAAATATATCAGAAGGATGTTTTTCGGCATAATCAGCAATCCATTTTAGATTCTTTCTTTTCTGAAGGCTTCCAAGCGTAAAATAGTATTTTCCTTTTGAGAGGATAGGGAAGTTTTCAAGTATTGAATCATCTTCCGTAACAGAAGAAAAATGTTCCCAGCCATTGTAAATTACATCGATTTTTTCCGGATTAATTTTATATTCAGAACTTATCTGCTGTCTGCTGAAGTTACTTACAGTGATTAGTTTTTTTGCAAAACGAGCTGCATGTGCATACATAAGGCACATGTAAAGGCGGATAAGAGTGTCCTTTTTTCCTTTAAAATCTTCGGGAAACTTTTTTGCGTAAATGTCATGAATAAAGACAATTCCCGGAGCAAGAAATGGTGTCACGTTTGCAAAATCAAGACATGTTGCCCGGTGAGTAATTACATAGGCACACAGAACAAAATGCTCCCACAGCGGAAATATTTTGCATGAATTTCGGCTTTTAATGATTTTTATGTTTTCAAAAACAGGTTCTGATTTGTAATTTGCAGGAACCAGCATTGAGATGCTGTCTTTTGGGATTATTTTATCCAGCCGTCTGCATGTTTCATAAGCAAAACGTTCAATTCCTGTAAGGTTTCTACATAAAAAATCGCCGTTAATTACGATATTCATTGATTTCCTCATTTTTTTTGTCTGCAATAAAAGTTTCTGGCTTTTACTATGTTGTCTTTAATCTGGAAGATGTAGCAACTGTAATCATACAACGCTTTGCAACTTTTTTGAAGTTCTTTTGTATATGTCGGGTGAATATTAAGCACTTTGATCCAAAACTTGAAGGACACGTAGTATTTTTGAATTACAATGCAGGCTTTTTGCCATAGACATTTCCGGCAGACTTAAAGGAAGTAGTAATCAGACACAGCTATAAAAGGAAAAGCTTATGAAAGATCTGAAATGCGATACTCTGCCATGTTACGAATGCACCTTACACGAAAGTGAATACTCCATCAAGCTAAAACTCAATACCAGAAACAAAATGCTGCATTATTCAAGATACAAACAGGCTATCTATAATACCTTCTATGAAGCAGAAACAGACTTATGGAATGACTTTTATGACGGACAATCACATATGGATTCTGTAAAACTTGTATGGAGAATTGAGAATTAACGGCTCTGTTAATGAGAAAAGCCCTGAAAACGCTAAATTTAGCCTGTTTTAACCGCTTGGCATGAAACTTGAAATAATACTTTTTTTTGACCCCTGTTGTATTATTTGCGGCAGGGTATCTTTTATAATAAAGAAAACAAAACAATTTTAAGTGAAGTTTTGTAAAATTCGTGTTATAATTTTATATTACAAAAGAGTAATTGATAACGGATTTTTTTGATATGAGTGATATTTTTGACATTAGTCAGATGACAGAAGAAGATATAAAACTCCAGTACATCACACCTGCTTTGACTGCAAAGTGGGATATTAAGAAGATTACTATGGAGACTTCTCCTGTAAACAAATTCACAGATGGTAAAGTCCGTATAAAAGGAAATGTTCCTAGCCGCGATAAAGGCAAACGTTGTGACTACGTTCTCTGGTATAACAAAGGAACACCACTCGCAATTGTAGAAGCCAAAGATAACAATCATTCTTCATCTTATGGAATGCAGCAGGCAATTAATTATGGAACCATGATGAATGTTCCATTTGTTTACACATCCAATGGCGACAGCTTTTTTGAGCATGATTTTACAACCGGTCTGGAAAAAGAATTTCCACTTTCTGATTTCCCGACAGCAGAAGAACTCTATGTACGATGGAAAGGAGTAGATGCAGAAAAGATTGCAGAAGTAGAAAATCGTGAAAAATATGTCATAGATGGTGAAACAAAAGTTTATGATGTCCCTCTTTCTTTTGATGAAAAACTTTTAAATACACCTTTTTATTCCGGTGCAAACTGTTATCCACCAAGATATTACCAACGTAATGCTGTAAACAGAACTCTTGAAGCAATTGCAAAACAACAGACTCGTATTCTGATTGCGATGGCAACTGGAACTGGAAAAACTTATACTGCCTTCCAGATTGTATGGCGTCTTCTTGAATCTGGAACTAAGAAGAAAGTTCTTTATCTAGCAGACAGAAACAATCTTGTAGACCAGACAATAAACGGTGACTTTAAACCTCTTGAAAAAGTAACTCATAAGATTAATTTCCAGAAAGAAGATAAATCAAAAATCTCTGCATATCAGGTTTATTTTGCACTTTATCAGCAGCTGGATTCTGCAAAGCATAAGAGTGAAGATGAAGAAGAAACAGAGGAAGAATTTGAAGAAGAACTTTCTAAATATAAAGAATTCTTTAAGCCAGATTTCTTTGACTTAATTATTGTTGATGAGTGCCACCGTGGTTCTGCAAAAGCTGATTCCCGTTGGAGAAAGATTCTTGATTACTTTAGCGGTGCAACTCAAATTGGTATGACTGCTACACCAAAGGAAACAAAGTATGTTTCTAACATCGATTACTTTGGTGAGCCTGTTTATTCATATAGCCTTAAACAGGGAATTGAAGACGGATTCCTTGCTCCTTTCAAAGTAATAAATGTTCATACCAGTATTGATGATTGCTGGCGCCCAAGAAAAGGTCAGAAAGATATTTTCGGAAATGAAATTGAAGACCGTGAATATAATCTTTCTGATTACGATTACAATATCATCATTCAAGATAGAATTGATGAAGTTGCTCAAGAAATTACAAAGTTCTTGAAAGAAACAGACCGCATGTCAAAGACAATCGTTTTCTGTCCTACAGAAGATGCTGCGGAAAGAATGCGTGTTGCTCTGAATAATCTTAATACAGATATGATTCTCAAAGATAATCAGGGCAATGTAAAAGAACAGTATGTTGTCCGAATTACAGGAAGCGATAAATACGGAAAAGATAAGCTTGATTATTTCATTTCTGTTTCTCAACCTTATCCAGTAATTGCAACTACTTCAAAGCTTCTTTCAACCGGCAGTGATTGCAAAATGGTTAAGCTGATTGTCCTTGATGAACTTATAAATTCAATGACAGAGTTTAAGCAGATTATTGGTCGTGGAACTCGTCTTAGATATGATGAAGGTAAAACTCATTTTACTATTATGGACTTCCGTAGAGTAAGCCGTCTTTTTGCTGATCCAGAATGGGATGGTGAAATAGAGCAAGATGAAGACTTTGGTAAAGTCCCGCCACAACCTGAAAATACAGATGATGGCGGAGATTCACCATCAAGTAATGATGACGATGATGGAGACGACATAATCGTTGATCCTCCAATGCAAAATCAAAAACCAATTATAGGTAAAGGCGGAGTTAATGTAAAAGTTCTTCAGCGTGTTGTTAGTATCTACGACACAGACGGTAAACTCTTAAAACAAGAATCTATCGAAGATTACACAAAAGAAAGTATTCTTGGAACATACCAGACTCTCGAAAACTTTATTCAAACCTGGAACGAAGAACAGAAAAAAGAAGTTATCCGCAATATGCTTAAAGACCTCGGCATTGACCTTGAGCTAATAAAGAAAGAACAGAATATGTCTGATGTAGATGACTTTGATTTTATCTGCCATATCGCATTCAACCAGAAGCCTCTTACTAGAAGAGAACGTGCTGAAAATGTAAAAAAGCGAGATCTCTTTGGTAAATATGGAGAAGCTGCGAAAGAAGTTATAAACGCTCTTCTTGATAAATACGCAGAACTTGGTATTTACGATATTGAATCAACAGAAATTCTAAAGCAGAATCCATTCACAAAATTTGGAAAACCTTCTAGAATTGCAGCTCTATTTGGTGGAAATGATAAATATAGACAGGCTTTGAGAGAACTTGAAGCCGAATTGTATGCTGCATAAAAAATGTGAGGAAAAAATGTCTCAATTTAAAATAAAAATAGGATTGTGGTTAATTATTTTTTTGTTATTAGCTTTAGCAGTAGCACTTACAAATGCTTTTTTAAGCATTGGATTACAAAATACAATAAAAGGAAACATATTGAACTTATTTGCAAATATTTCCTATTCTTATATTGTTTCATATATATTTTATTTGGTTGCTCTGCTTCCTTCAAGAAGAGATAAAAAATTATTACTGAACTATGTAATTAGTAAATCCTCAGATATTTCGAAAGAAATTGATGGGTTATTTGATAAATTATTTTCAGAATTAAATCTTGAAAAGTGTCCTGGAAATTTTACAGTTTTATGCAACAAGATTGATTTATCCAAAACATCAAAAAACTTTTATTGGATGTCAATTAAAAACGGACAGAGAGCTTTTTATAATCCAACATATGGAGCTTTCATCGATTCTATGATAACTTCGATTGAAAAAAATATTCAGGATAATGAAACTCTTTTTTTAATTGCTGATAATAAAATGTATGGAATAACCCAATCTATACTGCAATCAAAGTTCTTTACATTTTTTCATAATGCATTATACAAAGATGGGGAAGCTGCTGTTGATCAATCATTAGAAAGCTTTGATAGTTTGCTTCTTGAAATCTATAACAAAAATGAAGAAATAAAACAAAGAATCAATTTTTTGAGAAAAGAAAACAAACTGAATCAATAAAGGAATAAATATGTCAAACCTCACATCATTTGTTAAAAGAATAAGAGATGTAATGCGTAATGATGCCGGAATCAACGGTGACGCACAGAGAATAGAACAGATAGCCTGGTTGCTCTTCTTAAAGGTTTATGACGCAAAAGAAGAAGACTGGGAATTTGAAGATGAAAAATATGAATCAATAATCCCGGAAAAACTACGCTGGAGAAATTGGGCTCATTCAGAAAATCAGAATGAAGGTCTTACCGGTGACCAGCTTTTGAACTTTGTAAACAACGAACTTTTCCCAATACTTAAAAAACTTGAAGTTACTCCTGATACACCAATTCGTCAGAGCATAGTACGCACAACTTTTGAAGACGCAAATAACTACATGAAAGACGGTGTTCTTCTTCGTCAGATAATCAGCATTATTGATGAACTGGATTTTGGAAGCTACGAAGAAACTCATGCCTTTGGAGAAATATATGAAACTATCTTAAAGGAACTTCAGAGCGCAGGTAGTGCTGGAGAATTTTATACACCTCGTGCCGTAACAGAGTTTATGGCAAAAATGATAAAGCCACAAATTGGCGAAACAATGGCAGACTTTGCCTGTGGAACAGGAGGATTTCTTTCAAGCTGGATAAAAGAACTTGAAGCACAGAAGGATGCAAAAGGGGCTATCAGTATTGAAGAATCAGAAAAACTCTACAATTCAATTTACGCAATTGAGAAAAAGCAGTTTCCTTACATGCTCTGTGTAACAAACATGCTTCTTCATGGAATTGATAATCCTAAAGTTTTCCACGATAACTCACTTACCAAAAAGCTTTTGGACTACACAGAAAAAGATGCCTTTGATGTAATTCTTATGAATCCACCATACGGCGGAAGCGAAAAAGAAGATATTAAACAGAACTTTCCGGCAGACTTAAAATCAAGCGAAACTGCCGATCTCTTTATTGCCGTAATTATGTACCGACTTAAAAAGAATGGCCGTGCAGCAGTAATTATCCCGGACGGATTCTTATTCGGAAACGATAATGCAAAAACAAATCTTAAGAAAAAGCTTCTTACAGATTTTAATCTTCACACAGTAATCCGTATGCCTCAGAGTGTATTCTCACCATACACAAGCATTACTACAAATATCCTCTTTTTCAACAATGAAGAAAGCGAAGGTAAAACTTGGTTCTATCGTGTAGATATGCCAAAAGGTGTAAAACACTTCTCAAAAACAAAGCCGATGAAACTTTCTGATTTTGATGATTGTGTAGCCTGGTGGAATGACAGAAAAGAAATCACAGACGAAGACGGAAATCCAAAAGCAAAATGCTTCACATCGCAGGAACTTTTTGACAGCGGCCTAAACTTTGACCTTTGCGGCTATCCTCATGAAGAAGAAGTAATTCTCAGCGTTGCAGAAACAATCCAGAACTACGAAGAAAAGCGTAGCAAGCTTAATGCTGACATAGATAGCATTCTCCAGCAACTTACAGAACTTCATCAGAAAGCACAGAGGGGTGAGATTTAGGAGCGCGACATGGAAAAAAAAGTAAACGAAACAATTCATGCACAGGGAATAGAAATCGGAATCTATACAACAGACTTTGAAAACGAATTTATTTCTCTTACAGACATTGCAAGATATAAAAGTGATGATCCGGCTGCAGTTATTCAAAACTGGATGCGTAATCGAGATGTAATTGAGTTTTTGGGATTATGGGAGACTTTGCATAATTCAGATTTTAACCTCCTCGAATTCGAGGGGTTTAAAAACGCAGCAGGAGCCAATGCATTTACCATGTCTCCTCAAAAATGGATTAAAGCAACCAACGCAATCGGGATTGTTTCAAAATCAGGTCGATATGGCGGAGGTACTTTTGCACATTCTGATATTGCAATGGAATTTGCGTCCTGGATTTCCGCAGAATTTAAATTGTATATTGTAAAAGATTACCGTCGCCTAAAATCAGATGAAAATTCCCGTCTTTCATTAAACTGGAATCTTAATCGAGAACTTTCAAAACTGAATTATAAAATCCATACCGATGCTATAAAAGATAATCTCATAATACCAGAACTTACATCTGCTCAAAAATCTTTTGTTTATGCAGATGAAGCTGATTTACTGAATGTTGCTCTGTTCGGACAAACTGCGAGAGAGTGGCGCAAAAATAATCCCGGCAAAAAAGGAAATATCCGTGATTATACAGATTTACATCACCTTCTGGTACTTGCAAACCTTGAAAGCTATAATGCAATCTTAATCGAACAGAATATTGAACAGCCAAAGCGTCTTGAGTTACTGCGCGAAATGGCTATAAAACAGCTCCGCACTATTATGGGATTGGACTTTTCGTCACAAAAGATTCTTTCAATTTCTGATAAAAATGAGGAACAAAAATGACAGCTAAAGATTTAAAAAACGCACTTTTGCAGGAAGCTGTACAGGGAAAACTTGTTCCTCAGATAGCAAGCGAAGGTAACGCAAAAGATTTACTTGAAGAAATAAAAAAAGAAAAAGCAAAAGCCGCTGGCAAAGCCAGCTCAACGAGTTTTGCAAGCAAAACTCGCACAAAAGAATTACCGCCTATAACTGATGATGAGATTCCTTTTGATATTCCTGAGAATTGGAGTTGGTGTAGGTTAGGCGAAGTTTTTCAAACTTGTAGTGGCACAACACCTCAAAGCAAAAATCCGGAATATTATAATAATGGAACTATCTATTGGGTTAGAACAACAGATTTAAATAATAGTGTATTATCAACTGCTGAAATAAAAATAACAGAAAAGGCATTTTTTGATTGTAATCTTTCAATAATACCTAAGAATTCCGTTTGTTTAGCTTTATATGGTGGTGCAGGTACAATTGGAAAAAATGCAATTCTCAATTTTGAAACAACAATCAATCAATCTGTTTGTGCAATTTTGCCTAACACGCTTTGTGAAATGAAATACGTTTTGTATTTTCTTCAATATCAAAGACCAAATTGGATGGATTATGCATCAGGTTCTAGAAAAGATCCAAACATTAATCAAATTATTGTAAAAAATTGTCCTTTTCCTCTTCCACCTCTTGCTGAACAAAAACGCATAGTCGCTGCAATTGAACAGTTCATGCCACTCATAGAAGAATATGGTAAAAAAGAAGCAGAACTAACTACACTAAATGCAGACATCGCAAAAACTCTCAAAAATGCAATTCTCCAGGAAGCAGTTCAAGGTAAACTTGCCCCACAAATTGCAACCGAAGGCAACGCAAAAGATTTACTTGAAGAAATAAAAAAAGAAAAAGCAAAACTCATAAAAGAAGGTAAACTCAAAAAAGAAAAACCTTTACCAGAAATTACAGAAGATGAGATCTCTTTTGATATTCCTGAGAACTGGTGCTGGTGTAGATTAGGAGATTTAGTTCAGGTAATAAGTGGAATTTCATATGATAAAAAAGATGTGTCAAAAGACGGATATCGAATCTTAAGAGGTGGAAATATCCAAAATTCAAAAATTATAATTGAAGACGATGATGTTTTTCTTCCTGAACTGTATTTAGACGAACCTAAATTAATCCGCAAAGGAGATATTTTAATTGTAGCTTCAACAGGAAGTAAGGCTGTAATTGGGAAACCAGGATTTGTTGAACAAGATATTCCAAATACTATGATTGGTGCATTTTTAAGAATTTGTAGGTCATACTCTTTGGATACTATTGGATATCTTCGATATTTGTTTGAAAGCGACTTTTATAGAAAACATATTCGTGATTTGTCTCAAGGAACTAATATCAATAATGTAAAAGAATCTTATATTACGGAATTTGTAATACCTCTTCCACCTCTAGAAGAACAAAAAAGAATTGTTGAGGCAATAGAAAAAATGTTACCTTTATGTGAAAAAGTTGGAGAATAAAAAATGACAATTAATAATAATTTAATACCTTCTATACCTGATTTACCCTCAGAATTATATGTTGCACATTTACAAGAAAAACTAGCAATATTTATTGGTGCAGGAGTTTCTAGACTTGCCGGATGTGAAAGCTGGGAAGTTTTAGCTGCAAATCTTTTATCAATCTGTAGAGAAAAAAAGCTTATAAATTATTATGAAGAAGAAAAAATAAAAAACATTTCAGACAATAAGAGAAAGATAACGATTGCAAAAGAATTATTATTTAATAACGGTTCTGAAAAAGAATTCTATGAATGTTTTAAAAATTCACTAGATTTTAATCGTTCTATTAGCATTCCATTTTTTACAAATATAAAAAAACTTGGCGATATTTATATAACTACAAATGCTGATAAATGTTTTGAATCTATTATCCCCGATAAAGACACCAAAAAAGATTGGAACTATGAATTAGTAAAACCTGAAAAAAAACATCTTTATCATATACATGGTCATCAAAGTGATAATAAATCTTTAGTGTTTACGGCATCGGAATATCATAGAAGATATACTGACGAATTCTTTATACAATTTTTAAAAGAAGTTTTTAAGGATTATACAGTTCTTTTTATTGGATATGGTTTGGCAGAATTCGAATTACTTGATTATATAATGAAAAATTCTCCCTTACGTGATAAAGAAATACCCGATCACTATATTTTACAAGCATATAATTCATTTGAAAGAAAGATTTCTGACTGTGATGCCCTTTATTATAAAGAATTAAATGTAAATCTAATTCCATTCTCAAAGGATGAAAATGGTTATAAACAATTAATGGAAATAATTAGTAATTGGGCAGACGGGATTTCTGATAAAAATGAAATTAATGCAAGTAAGCTTCAAGTCTTTGATAAAATATTTACAATTCAAAATATAAACGAAGAAGATGCTTCAAAAATTATATGTCTTATTAATTTGAAGAATAATGATGATCCATTGCTTTATCGTTTAGTAAAAAAGTGTTATTCAAATCCCAAATTAGCGTCATTATTTGTAAGAGTACTTCAAAAAAAAGATTGTTTTAATGCAGTAAATAATCCTGAACCGCTTTCAAAAGGAGATAATTTATATTCAATTAGACGTTGGAATATACTTGATATTGCTGAAATATGTTTTGATGAAGCTCTAAAAAACGATAATCAAGAAGACATACAGTTAATTAAAGACATTATTTATAAAATAATTTCAAAAAATAAAGTTGATAATTATCATACTGCAGAATGGTTGCTTAATAATATTTTTAAACTTCCAGAAAAAGATATTAGTGACAAATATATTAATTATATTAGTAAATCTTTAGATTCAAAATTTGATACAATGTTACAATCACAGGCATTGTATAATGCATTTATAAAGAAAGTTCTGTTGTATTCTGATAATAATTTAATATTTTCTATTTTCGATAAGATGTTATCTCTTAAACATAATGATTCCAGAACTTATTTAAAAATGGATTTATACTATTTCAATCAGTTTATTATTTCTTCTTATGAAATTTTAACAAAAAAAGATAGTAAAAAAC
>Ga0256407_10003117_pt1 | contig 30149 bp, 43 predicted proteins | sample RumenRJG_04DNA_FD_193489 | JGI IMG/M metagenome (GOLD analysis project Ga0256407, IMG submission 193489) | Bovine rumen microbial communities from Lethbridge, Alberta, Canada - RJG_04 | ecosystem: Host-associated > Mammals > Digestive system > Stomach > Rumen | place: Canada: Alberta...
AAAATGTAAGGGGGGAAAAACCAAATGTATAAAATTGGATAGAGAGTGAAAAAGACGAGAACCCCTCTATATATGGGGGAATCGGTAGAAAATAAAGGAAAAATGAGGGAAAAACCAAATGTAACAATCATGTAACATAGAGGTGACGAAATTGAATGGTGTTCAAAGACTGTTCAAATGAAAATATAACATAGAAGGAAATGGGAGGATATATCGATGCCCTGGACATTCGAAAAAAGATGTTTTTTCTGTTCAACTTCCGTAGGTTCTACGAACTTATTATGGTATCTTTGCAATGTGTTAAAAGAGAGTTTCTGAAAGATAAATTCATTTGTTAAACTTGAATTCATTTGTTAAAAGGTGGATAGTCATTGGTACAACAGCGGTTGCCTGATGACTATCTTTTTTTTGCCCGTATACTATTATTTTAATAATTATATTATTCCTTTTATAGCTTTATTGGAATATATTTATTATCTTTGCGGTAATTAAAAGATACAAATATGGGAAAAACAATAGTACATGTACATCTGCTTACAGGCATTTGTAATTATAAAAGTCATTGTGATCTTTACTTTGGATCCATAGCAGCCATTTTTAGCCGTTTTAAGGCCTCTGATATAGGGTTCACGGAGACTTATCTACGTCATGCTAATTTAGGCTCTGTAATCAATAAAAAAGTCATTATCAAGCGTTGTGAGGTGATCGTATCTCCTAGACGTGGAATAGAGGTCGGGAAAATGACGAAAAAGTAAGAAAATAGTGTTCAACTTTCTGTCATATCTAGGATTATTTAACTACCTTTGTATCATGAAGTTGTGCATATTTTCTTATATCTAAAAAGAGTTATAATAATTATTAGTTTTTCTTAGAGTTAAAAAGGTTAGTGGTTAACAAGGAAAGGCTGCCAGTGATGGTAGCCTTTTTTTATGTCTTTGAACACCCTGTTCAAAGCGAAAAAACATAGCTGGAGGGACACTTGGGTGGACACTTGGAGGGACAAGAAATGATAAGGAAAAACCAAATGTTTTAGTTGGGTGGACACTTGGGTGGACACTTTTAACTAAATTTGAAGTACTTTCAAGGGCGAAAAGGGACAAAAACAAAGGAAAAAACGGCTAAAATAACGTTTTAGATGGGCAAAATACATCAAAAAATAACGTTTTCGGGGAGCACTTTACAAGTGATGATGCTGATAATCAGTGAGTTACAGAAAAATACCTAAAAATAGTGTTCAATTTGGTTTTGGAAGGTTGGGAAAATGTGGTATATTTGCGACATAAACTAACGCAAATGCCGCATGGAAGATTACAAAATAACAAGAGAGCAAGAAGACTTTTTTGATATAGATAGATTGAAATTTATATTGGAAAGAAGCAATAGCATTGCCAATGGTGCAGATGCACATTTACAGAAGTCAACAGACCGTCTGTACACTATATTTGGCTTTGTTCTTACCATATTCTTGGGTATTACTGCCTATACTTTCAATCATACAGAGGATATGCTTGTGTTTATTCCATGCACAATACTATCTCTTGGATTAGGAATTGCAGGAGCGATGCTATACAGTAAGGCAATGATGAAACACAGAGTAAGATGGATAGGAGAATTACCATCTAACATGATAGATGACAGCCTTATCAAATGGTTTAGGGAGCATGAAAAACCAAGCAAAATACCAGAAAAAGACCTGAAGATGCTTATTTGTTCTGCTTTAGAGCAGAATGAAAGAACATACCATGTGGATTGTGAATCTATAGATAATAATGTGAAGGTGCTAAGGATTGCATCGATAATAATAGGCATAACAATAATAGCAGCTATTGCTGCTGCTATTATCGTAAATTACTAGGTTTAATTTTCAATTCGTTTTCATAACGATCTTTTGTTATTGCGCGACCAGGACGTTCCTGGTCATTTTCTTTTTTATTATCTTCCATAATATATAGTATTAAAAGAACTTACTGATACTACCTATTACCTTATATATATAAAGAATTTCAGACACCGCATATTCCTTTTCGTCATAGTTCTCGATGTTAATAGGAATGAAACGAAGCATTCCTGGTTGCTTAGACTTGCGTATGATCTTAATTGTACGGATGGAATCCGTTACGACTGCATATATTTCCCCATAAAGAATGTCTTCTACTCTACATTTATGAAGAGCAATAATATCCCCATGATTGATTTTAGGCTCCATGGAGTGTCCGCTGACATTACACCAGAAATCAGCTTTGTCGAATCCTTGTATTTTGATATAGCTTTGGGGAACTATTGCTTGACAATTGAAAATCTCGTCAAATCCTCCAATGAAATCAACATCATAATAAGGTATTCCTGTTCCCGGAATGTTGGATACAACTTGTTCAACGGTATTGGGCGTATCATTATTGAACATAGCCCCCTCACCAGTAAGCAACCATTTTGTAGAATATTGGGGATAATTTTCAACTATAGCCACAAGCCATTTTGATTGAATGTCTGTATTATTAGCTATAGCACGTGATAAGACGCCTTTACTTGCGCCTATCAAACGTTCTAAAGCACCTATTTTTATGCCTTCGTTTTCTGCTAATTTTTGAATACGAGATAAAAAATCCATCATAAAGTTGAAAAATATCCCCATTTTTGTTTGGAGAGTTGAAAATTATCACTATATTTGCAACGTGATTAAATGTTGAACACGCTACAAAGATACAATTATATCTTTTTGTAAGCAAGTAAATACACTAAAAAATTAATTATATGCACAAGAAAATTGTACTGGACTATGGAAAGTCCAAAGAAATCGCTTCTGTGATGAAGTGTACCAAGGAAATGGTAAGTAAGAGCATTAACTTCAAAAAGGACTCCATCCTAGCCCGTAAGATCCGCCATGTGGCGGTCAGCGAGTATGGTGGAAAGCTCTTCGAGTGGTAAATTAGAAAGCACAACTATGAAAGAGGATCTAAGAAAAATCTATGGCGAAGAGTGGACATGGTTAATGTCACTCAGCATGAGCCAGAAGCTAAAAGTGGCATACTTTGCCATTAGCTTGGTTGTGGCAACCGGAGTAGCTGAATGTAACTGGTTTTTGACTACCATCATTTTAGTCAATGTCGTTGCCAGTGCATTAGTAGTGAAAGACGCTAGAATTAAAGGACTTAAAGAATAAGAAGATATGGCAACAATAAAAGTATATAACGAATGCTGCAGGGTGATGCGCAAAGTAGGCTATCACCGAATGGTCAATGGTGAATTTATTCCATGCTTCAAGCCTGATATGAAGATCTTAGGTTTCGAAAAACTGGTTAGCGAAATACAACTTATGAGTTGCAGCGAAAGCGAAAAGCGCAGACACCTTCATGAGGATGACATCCTGAGGTGCATGTATATAGAATTGGAGTCGCACTTCGACTGTCCCATCAATAGGGCCGGTAGCATCTGCTCTATGGGAGATTCCAAGAGAATCAGCAAAGTTAGCACAATCAAGTAGAATTTGTTCTAGATTCTTTTTTGCAACATCAACAGACGATGCTTTAGTGTCTACCCAAAACTGATAGACAACGAATGGGTCCTTTTTTAAGAAATCACGCATATTTTAGAGTTTAAAGGTTGATGGTGCAAAGATATAAAAAATAAGTAAATGGAGTATTACAATAACCAACTGTGTGTGAGCTATGATGAACTATCACCAAAGGTCATCAATAGTGAGACGCTAAAAAAGAACGTTACAAGACACAACATCGTATGTGCCAGACGTGGTGGTTATGGTCATGCTGCTCTATATGTCTTCCAATCCCTCCCAGAGAGATACCGCAAGAAATTCCAAGAGATATATGGTGATGCCCTTCAGGTCTTGAAAGACCAACAGATGAAGGATAATTTCGAAAGAGATGATGCAGCCCGTAAATATTATGAATCGTTTGAATACGATTTGAACGGTGTTCAAACTCATCTCTCAGAGAAGCTTATAGAAGAATATACCTTAAACGCCTCGATAATGAATCTGCTTGTAGACCGCTTGAATGATCTGAAAGCCAACAGCCACGCCCTTGGAGCAGGACGAAGGAGCGACCTCTGGGATATCGTCTATGCACAGAATGAGAAGATGAGAGAGTTGGTCGGACACACACTACCCAGTTCGATGGCTCGATTGAAGAGCAAGATGAAGGACTACAAGAAAAATGGTTATCATGCGATGATAAACGGGCGTATTGGTAATCGCAATACCTTGAAGATAACACCTGAGGCAGCAAGGATGATCATTGCCATGAAGAGACAGAAGAAACCTGTTCTGAACAATAGCCAGATATTCGAAGAATACAACAGAAGAGCTGCAGAACGAGGACTAAAACCCGTGAAGAGCGAAAAGAGCCTTGTACAATGGCTGAACAGTCCATCAATAATTCAACTGTGGTATGATGCTGTGTATGGAGAACTCAAGGCACACATCAAATTCGACAGGCGCCATAAGACCGCTTTGCCAACGATGAGAGACAGTCTGTGGTATGGTGATGGCACCAAGCTGAACCTATTCTATAAGGATGATCAGGGTAAGGTGCGCACAACGAGCGTGTATGAGGTGATAGATGCCTATAGTGAATGTTTTCTTGGATTCTGCATCAGCGATACCGAAGACTACGAAGCACAATACAACGCTTACCGTATGGCCATACAGGTGGCCAAACATAAGCCATACGAAATTGTGTATGATAACCAAGGTGGACACAAAAGAAAAGGCAGCCAGGACTATTTCGACAACATCTGTCACATACACAGAACCACGACACCTTACAATGGGCGTTCCAAAACCATTGAGAATGTGTTCTACAGATTCCAGCATGAAGTGCTGCACAAGGACTGGAGGTTTACCGGTCAGAACATTACTACCAAGAAGGATGATTCGAGACCAAACCTTGAATTCATAGAAGCGAACAAGTCGCAACTATATACACTCGATGAACTGAAAGCAGCCTACGTGAAGGCACGTCAGGAATGGAATGAGATGGTACATCCAGCGACTGGTATAAGCAGAATAGAGATGTACAACAACTCAGTGAATGAAGGTACACCTGAGGTGACAGTATCGGATATGGTGGATATGTTCTGGGTGATGGCAAGCAGACCATGCACATTCACGGCAAACGGGCTGGAGATCACAATCAGCAAAAAGAAGTTTGTATATGATGTGTACACAGAACCTGGTCATCCTGACTATGATTGGAGACGGGAACACACCTATCAGAAGTTTTGGGTGAAGTATGATCCATACGACCCGACAAGTGTACGCTTGTACTGGAAGGACAAAGCCGGTGAGTTGAGATTCGAAAGAGTTGCGGAACCATACATGGTAGTACAACGTAACATCCAGGAGCAGACTGCAGAGGACGTGAAGTTCATCAGAGAGCAAGAGAAGGAAGTGGCAAATGCCCGCATCAAGCGACAGGTGGCAGCGAGGGCCATCGAACAGATGGAAGGAACGTCACCGGAACAACTTGGTCTGAACTGTCCGAAGCTGAAGGGCGTCAGAGCAGCGGTGAACAGACAAATAGAAAAACGTGTCAACGTCTTCGCCCACGAACCTTACGAACTGTCTATTGGAAAAGTGACAAAGATAGTCAGTAACCTTGAATGGACAGATGTAGAACAGCCGATCAAGTTGGACGAAAAGAAAGTAGCAGGTAAATTATAAATCTTTAAATTATAAGAAAATGGAAGAAATTGAAAAGAAACAAATCGTAGAGGATGTGAAGCGCTATGTCGCTCACTATCCAAGTCAGAACAAAGCAGCTGCAAGTCTGAGTGGTATCAGTTCGGGAACATTGAGCAGTATCTTGAATGGCAATTGGACCAATATCAGCGAATTCATGTGGAAAAAACTGGCTGACCAGGTTAAAGTCGCTACGGCAGAGTCAACAGGCTGGAATATCGTGGAGACAACAGCCTTTCAGGAGATAAGCTATGCCATGGATGACGCCAAGGATGTGAAGAACGTAACGTGGATAGTAGGAGAAGCCGGATCAGGCAAGACCACAACGGCAAAGCTTTATGCCGACAGCCACAATGAAACATTCTACATACTGTGTAGCGAGGACATGCACAAGGGCGAATTTGTTCGCACCATAGCAAAGAAGATCGGTATAAGAAGCGATGGCTATACCGTAAGAGAACTTTGGATGGAGATCCTGGACAATCTGGTACAGATGGATGCCCCATTGCTGATCTTCGACGAAGCCGATAAACTGATAGAAAGCGTGTTCCACTATTTCATCAGTCTGTACAACAACCTTGAGGACAGATGCGGCGTCGTATTCCTCAGTACAGACTATATCAAGAGACGTATCCGCAATGGACTGAGATACGAGCGCCCTGGATACAAGGAATTCTATAGCCGAATAGGCAGAAAGTATTTTGAGATAGAGCCGACATCACCACAGGACGTATATGCGATATGTGCGAACAACGGTATAACGGACCGCAAGGAGATCAATAAGATCATCAAGGAGAGCGAAAGTTGTGAGTATGATTTGAGACGAGTGAAGAAGTCAGTACATCGTGCGAAAAGAATAAAGGAATAATACAGAAAAGACATACAATGAAAAGAGCACTTACTGTAAAAGAAGTTTTGAAAGAGAAGAAATCCACCTTTGACTTTGAAGGACCATGGCGAGATGCCTTCGGTGAACCGGAACGCACAGGCGTCTGGTTCATCTGGGGCAACTCAGGAAACGGGAAGTCGTCATTCGTAATGCAACTTTGTAAGGAGTTAAGTCGATTTGACAGAGTCGCCTATGACAGCCTCGAAGAGGGAGATTCTTTAACCATGAAACAGAGTCTGATGCGACATAGGATGAATGAATGCGGAAGGAGATTCAGCCTATTGAACTCAGAACCCATCGATGAACTAAAGAACCGCCTACAAAGACGCAAGAGTTTCAATATCGTAGTGATAGACTCATTCCAGTATACACAAATGAGCTATAAGGACTACATCAAACTAAAAGAACAGAATCGCAATAAGCTACTCATATTCATCAGTCACGCCAAAGGCAGGGCACCAAGAGGCGGAGCGGCCGAAAGTGTAATGTATGACGCATCGCTGAAAATATGGGTTGAAGGATTTAAGGCATTCAGTAAAGGTCGCTTCTTCGGACCAACAGGAGAATATACCATCTGGGATGAAGGAGCAGAACGATACTGGGGTGATAAAAACAAAGAAAAATGAAAGAAGAACAGAAAGATTACAAGGAGGGTGATACCATCTACATACTAATGGATGGTGGAGATGCCCACAGATTGGTTGATGACTGGCTTGAACACGATTACCCATGTGACTTACTTATTCATCGATCAAAGAAGAATAAAGGAAAGGTGGTAGTAGAAACCAAAGACCTGATGTGGGGCACCCGTATCGTTAGCTGGCATCGATGTAAACAAGTGACATATAAAAGCAATGATTGAATTATGAGCAGAGTGAAACAGATAATAGAACTTGATAGTCCGACCTTAAAGTGTAAGCAATATCAATTAACAGGACTTGTGCAGAAATGCAACTACTGTTGTGGAAATGGTTGGATTTGGGGAAGAGATGAATTCGGAGATGGCGTAAAACTGAAATGCCCGATATGCCAAGGTGCAGGCATGATGCGCCCTTTGATAACTATAAATTGGGAACCGGTATGCAAGAAATAATAAATTATGCCCAGTTCTATGCGCTTTTGAAGCGTATGCCATACGTGGGGGACAAGGAAGACTTGAAGCGCGAACTTGTATATCAAGGCACGAATGGTCGTACGGAGAGTTTGAAGGAAGTGACGAAAAACGAATACTCGCAGATACTTTCGATAATGAAAAAGGCATGTCCGAATGATAAGCCATGGCGTGAAGAGTTGAGGAGACGAAGGAGCGTATGCCTGAAACTGATGCAAAAGATAGGTGTCGACACTACTGACTGGTCAGCGGTAAACAGATACAGCAAGAGTAAGAAGATAGCCGGCAAGGAGTTCAGATACCTCAGCTGTGATGAACTGAACGACATGTCTATCAGGCTAAGGATGATACTAAAGAAACAGAATAATCAATAACAACTTAAATTAAAGGATATGAACAAAGAAGATTTTTTAAAGAACCTCTCAGCAGAGGATGCAGATGATCTGTTGAAAGCATTGCAAGCAAAAAAACAACAGGACAAGGTGAACAAGCGTGAGGCATACGAAAGTTTGCGCAAGGACTTTATGGATGACGTAAGGATAGCCGTACTGCAGCTACGTGATGAAGTCGTCAAGTTCAAGGAGACGATGGATAAGAACAGTGGTGCCTTCCGTGATGTGATGGCAGAGTACGGACAACTGCGACACGATGACCAGCAGGGATTTACGATCATAGAGGGTGACTTCAAGTTATCGGTAAAGTTCAACAAAGTAAAACAGTTCGATGAACGTGCCGATATGGCTGCACAGAAGCTAATAGACTATCTGAGTGCCTATATCGAAAAGAGCGACAAGGGAACTGAAGACCCAATCTATCAGTTGGCAATGAGCCTACTAGAGCGCAACAGGCAGGGTAAACTTGATTACAAGAGTATCTCGAAATTGTATGAACTGGAGGATAAGTTCGATGATGAGTACAAGAATATTATGGACTTGTTCCGAGAAAGTAACGTTGTCCAAAGTACCGTTACCAACTATTACTTCTGGCAAATGGATGAGAAACATGTTTGGCACAAAATTGAGCCAAGTTTCTGCAGAATATAATTAGAAGAGCACCCCATGGAGGGTGCTTTTTTAATGAGAGATACTAAAACTGTTCAACTTTTTAGAATCGTATGATATTTTTTCCTATTTTTGCATCATGGCGAAAGGAAGAAATCAAGAACTATTGAAAGAACGAGATCAACGAATCTTTGAAAGATATTACTACTGGACAGAGCAAAAGCGCATACGATTCGACGATGTGCTTACTAAACTGTCGCAAGAAGAGTTCTTCCTAAGCGAATCAAGAATATTACAGATAATACGAATGAAGATACGGGAAGGTGCTACATGTGAGGGACATAAATTATCAAAGCCCTTATTTTGTGGATTTAGGAATGTGCTGAAGAAAAGGACTAGCTGATAGCTGGTCCTTTTTCTATTTAATCCTTATCGTTGCTATTTTCTTCCGTTCAGGAACGGATATGATGTCCGTAATAGTAGTAGTGTAGAAGCTCTCGTACACCTTGATTCCATGGTTCCCTGTATAGAAACGGCTACGGGTACGAATGAGTACACCATCATCATGATTGTTATCAACGGCTATACGGTGCCCTTGTATGAGCTTGTGGAGGTCGTGAACATTCTGCATACGCTCGTTTACCTTCTCGATAGTGCCAGATGTATAGTGAGTGTCATCATAGCAATCGATAAGCAGGCGGACACGGATAGTAGTATCACCCTTCTGATTAAGGCCCTCGATGTTAGACCATGCTGTTTCCTGTTCCTCTACCAGTACTGCAGGGAATGCTAATGGATACATCCAATTTCCATCCTGGTCAAGATTTTCCAATTGACCATAGTCTTCATCTACAACTCGTATTTCTGGCATGTTTTGACCTATGAGATTAATGAGGTCGGCAAGTACATTTTCCATTACTTTATAATTTTAGATAGTTCTTTTTGAATAGTATCTTCAATCTTTCTGTTCAATTCGGCAGAATCGCCCATGAACTGACGTTGAGGGATATGAGCATTGATGGTTATTTTGCTTTTCTTAGTGAGAGCCAAGCCACGCCATTTTTGAGCCTCTGGGAGAAGTTTCTTTGGCAGTGTGCCAGACTTAATACCAGAAAGAGAATATGTCATTGCCCATGCAAACTTACGCATCTTATCAGTTACTGCAGGATGAGTGGTTATGTTGCCACCCTCATTATGAATGCTGGCGTAAGGAACAGAGTCTATGATAGACACTTGACCAACTGCAGGATGAGATTCGATGGAACTCATAAGATGGTTTCGACTTGAGGTAAGAGGTCCATAACGACTATCAGCACCAGGGAGATTGCTCATTTGTCGTTTAGTCTTTGGCCATGGCCGAAGTCCACTGTTAACAAAGCCACTTCGCCTGAAATTCTCTTTGAAATGGTTGACAGCCATAACGCCAACTTTTCGAGGTAATTGGTCGTTGACCACCTTGATAACCTCATCTTTTAGCTTAGAAATGTTAATTTCGAAGTTTTTTGCATCCATTTTTAAAGATTTTCGTGAAAATTGACGTAACTTATTGATTTACTTTGTATTTTTGCAACGGATGATAAAGACGATGATGGCAGCAGGGAGCCGAGCGGTCTTCGGAGCGCATATCGTAGGTTCGATTCCTACCGTCATTATCATCTAATTTTTTTGTATTTTTTCTCCTTTAAATTATATTCTAAAATATTTCCCGCTGTAACAAATGCATTTGTGATGAATTTTTCTCCATTCGCTTTGAGCTTGTAATTTGGTTCAATAACAAACTTTTGAGTTTTACCATTCTGATTTGTTACGAAAACAATGTTCTTTTTCTCTTCATCAAAGAGCATATCGCAAGTATAAACATTATCTATGAAGTTTTTCAGCTCATCCATGCTAACAGCTTTGCCTTTGCTTTCTTTGAAACTACGCAAAGCATGTAAAATCCTATTGTCTGAGATATAAACATCAGTAGATTTCAATTCTATACCATGATTCTTTACTGCAGCAATCTCACTCTGGGTAAAAGAATAAATTTTTGCAGCCTCTTTTCTTGCAATATGCGTTTCTTCAACATTTGAAATCAATTTTTTTGCTTTCAATATGTTTTTCTTCTCATCATCATTAATGACTGCATCTATTTTGCTACACTCATTACAATGCTTCACCTCATTGGTGAAGAATGAGGCAGCTTTGTTCTTAAATCCCTTGTTGAAAGGACATTTACTGCATCCACTTGGATAATATGGGTGATTGTCAGAGAACATTTCAGCTGTCTTACCAGGATTATTCTCTAACCCTCTTTGCGGTTTGGTATACTCCAAATCCTTAGGACGTACTACAGGATCATCCGTAGCCTCCAATGAACACTTACAGTTCCAACGATCGCCAGGATGATGTTCGTTCCAAAACGGATCATCAATAGGCAAGGTGAGTTTCATCTGCCAATAAGCCTTATGTGCGCTATCAGGTTCTGCAGCTGTTGTAGGCATCCATCGAAGATTAGGCAAGATGTCCTTGTTACGTTCGAATTCGCGCCAGTCTGCTGCAGCATGTGCACGAACTATGGCCGTGTTATATTCTGTCTTGAGCCAAGGTCCTACATGATGACTGGCGATGCTGCTTACATCATCCTTCCATTGAGCGAAAGATTTTAATTTACCATGACCATCCAATAACTTTTTAGCCATATCTTCACCCATCTGATGAGTTTTCATAGCAGCAAACACCTCATTGCTATGTCTTAAAGCGTTAAGGAATGCCTCCTCGTGAACAGGATAGTTGGAGCGTGACAACCCCTCAACAGTACCCTCATTGATGATACGAAGTATCTCACGCCACATAGTAGGCTCTATATCGTTGCGGGTATCAAAGCCTTTATATATCTTACGTAAGAAGGTAGCCAACACATCAATGTTGAACTCAAAAGAGGCCGTGTTGTCGAAATGTGGATGACCATGTCCACAAGAACAATGACCACCGTAATAAAGAGAATCAATTAAAAGTCTGTGTCCGCCCCTTTTGTTGTCTTTGGGGCGAGTCCAAAAAAACTTCTCAAATTGTTTTTGAACGATTTTTGAACGGTGTTCAAATCATCTTCATCCTCTTTTCTGTGTGAATTGTTCAGAGCCTCACGCAAAGCTTGTTTCTGCGCTTCCTTCTCTTTTTTTATTGCTTCATAGTTCTGAGGTTTGGTGACATGGAAAGTTTCATAGAGATAGTCATCGTCAATAGGAAGTCCCATAGAGTTGAGCTTTTCAACAATTGTTATCTGTTTCTCTGTATCGACTTTACCTTGCTCAGCATATACGAATTCGCCACCAGTAACATTGTAGCCCAAATTCTCGAAGATAGGCAACATCTGATAGTTGAGTACATCAAGGATGTATTCACGGTCATCAGCATTTAGATCGTTCTCTTCGTCCTGGTGAACTGTACCCAAAGCCTGAGTACCTGTATCCTGTGCTTCTGTAGTAAGGGTGTTGCCAAGAACGAGCACAGACATCTTTTTATCGAAGTACTCGCAGAACTTGGAGTAAAGCTCTGTTGAACCAGACTTCTGTGAAGACTCAATGATATTCATGTTGGAGCCTTCAGGATGGATATATACAGCGTTGACACCCTGTTTACGTGCATCCTGAATGAGTTTCTTTCGAGCTTCCTCGTCACCTGCAGGATAGGTATATTCACGGATTGGCATACCGAAGATGTTGCAGTATTTTGCCCAGTCACTAATGTTACCACGCTTGTATAGCACTCCAATCATGAGCACCATGAGTAAACCAAGTTCACGAGATTCTCCCACCATCATGGTATTATCGAAAGCCTCCATTGGAATACCAGACAGATCACCCTCATTCTTTAATATCTGACGGGTAACAGGGTTGAAGTTCTTGCGTGGAATACTGATATAACGGATATGGTTGTCCTCGTCAAGATAGAATTGGAAAGCAGAGAAGCCCCAGAATTGTGCATCTACGATTTCCTTGCGCAGCTTCTTGAACCAAGGCGAACGCAATTCTCTTGTTATATCCTCGTCAATAGTGCCGTCAGCCTTATGAAATTCAATCGGGAAGCGGGTAACACCACGCAAACGCTTATTGATGATACCTTCGAGATGAAGGTCAAGGTGATAAGATTCGTAGAGGTTGTATAACTCCGTGCGGTAACTATACTCGATGTTCTGGGCAGACCTGACTGCATCAATGAATTTTTTGATGTCAAAGAAGAATATCTCTGGCATCTGCATAATAATGTCAGGAACGCTGTTTCCACCTGCATATCCTCCAGTCGTAATATGATTGTGATTACGGCTATTGTCTGTTCGCTTGTTCGCTAATGTATACTTTCTTTTCATAATCTTACATCTCAGTTGGTCTTACTTCATCGGATACTATCTGCCAAGGGCTGTTGCTTGCTGCTTCTTCTGCCGGAAGGCGTGGAGCATCGGCTATTGTAATGTCACCCTTCATCACTCCTTTGAGCCATTCTATAGCACGGTCATAGCGTGTCTTGCGAATCTCTGACATCTTATAAGGATTATGCTGGCAGAAGATGTGATATACAGCTATATCAATAGCCATCATGAGAATAAGTTGGTTACGGTCAGAACCCGTTGCAGAGAATATCTCCTCTACATCATAGCTCTTATTGAGATAGCCTTTCATTTCGGCTATAGCCCTATCTTCGCAGATTTCGATAATCTGCCTATCCTGAGTTGCAGAGTCATTGCGCGTTAACGAATCAAGGATTTCACGGTGAATCGTAGCATCATAGTCTTCCAGTTGTATGAAGTTCGCCATTGTATTTAAAATTTATAATTTGAATCAAAATCGGATAAGTCATTATATGATATAGTATCAACAGGTGTTTCAAGATTGATGCGCCTGTCCACCTGCACCTTTGCACCCTCACAGGCATCAGGACCATCGGCAGGATATGGCAGATGTGTCTCGAAGAGCGAAAACTGGTCTATCAGGCGCTTCATGTGAGGATTGTCCTGTTCGTTTTCGTTGAATATGAGTAGCCCCAGACGGTCGAGCGGTTCGAGAGCAGCTTCTATACGAGAAGCCTTGTCTCCCTTCTTGCTTGCATCACCCTTGATATGAATATCAGTCTTTCGCTTTTTATTCTCTTCACGTATCAGAGGACAGAACACCTGCTCATAGAATGGATCCTGGAGTGTGTTGTTCTCAACGAGATAGAATACGGGCGTTTTACCACCGACATAGTCCTTGATCTGAAAATACCAGTCTATGAACTCAGAGTTTAATGAGTGGTCAAGAAACGCTTTGATAACATAGTATGTCTGTCCAAGTTTACCCATGAGGATAAGTGACTTGGTTGATGAATCGCTCTTCTTGCGGTTAGATGTTGAAGGGTCGCCATAGGCGATGAGAAACCTGAATTTTGACAATGCTGGCACTTTTCCAAATGCAAGGTTCTTGAACACTGTACCATCAACAACAGGATTATTATAATACTCGCCTTGTACTGTTTTGCTTGATATCTTAGACAACGTTCTGTCTATCATTTCCTCAGTGTTTTTTTGTGGCCATGTTGAATGTCCATTCTTGTCACGGATGTTGACGATGTCCCAATGATTAGCCATTTGACCAGCTCGCTTAACACAACAATCCTTAGCAATGATATTGCCACACCATAATATCAGTGTAGGCTCAGATATAGAACGTGTTGGATATAGAGCCTTTTCGAACCAATCCCATTTCTTTTTAAGAGTCTCAATGTTACGGCAATCTTCATCCGTATCATAGTCGTCCATATAGATGATGTCTGGACGAATAGCCTCATTACGAGCACCACGAGGTGCAGAACCAGCACCAATGGCCATAAATGTTGCACCATTCTTTATTTTAAACTGGTCCTGTTGCCACATTCCTAAATTAGTCTGATCGCCATAGAACTGACGCAAACGTGGGTTGTGTTCAAAGTTAATGCGATAAGGTGTGAGTAGTCGTGTAGCAGCCATAATGGTTGCAGAAGCTAACACGACAAACTTTTTGCGACCTGTCAATATGAGATACATCAGAACGAACATAGCGATGGTTGACTTTGCCAGCTCACGAGACCATGACAGAACCTCATACCATTCATCATGTTCTATGATACGCTTGATAGCTTTCTTGTGGAAATCGGCAAAATCATATTTGGCATACTTTGGAAAGAAGTATTTTATCCATTCGACAGGATCTTTTTCCAAAGAAGCTCGTTTATGCTCTATTTCCAATGGCGTGAGCCAATCTTCTACAGGAATGTCGGCTGACATAGCCTTGAAGTGCTCTTCCCATCTTTCGAGTGCTCTTTTCTCTTCTGCTCTCATCGCTTAATCTGTGATTTAATGAAGGTGTCAAGATATGGAGAGATAGTTTTGCATACCTCTACATCAGTTGCACGCAACCAATTAGTAAACTTGATGGCCACATTTACAATGTCGCTGATACCAACATCCTGTTCTAGCTTTTGTATAGCTGCAGCGAGTTTGACTAAAGTATCCGATTCCGCATTTGTAGCGAATCGGTTACCTGGTTCACGCTCTGCGATATTGTTATTGATCTCCATGATCTGTCGTTGAAAGTTAGCAATGATCTTATCCGGAGTAATTGACGCAGACGCTCTTAGTTCCTCCCAATCATTCTGTTTTATCCAACGAGCGATTGTTTGTCGGGTCGTTCCGACCTTTTCGGCAATCTCTTCTTGTGTGTAATTGCCAAGATAGAGAGTCTTAGCAATATTCTTTCTGTCGATAGTTGTATTTGCTTTTGCTACCATGTTATTATAACTAAATGTGCAATGCAAAGATACGTGATAAACACAGATAAATGAAAGCGTAATTTTATCGTAGCGTTCTGTAGCGCTATAATAAACACTCTGTAGCGCTATGATAAAAATGAAGTTTGCGAGACTGAAAATTAAATGTGATATTTGCGGAAAAAATAAAAATTATGTCACGAAAGCATACATTCAAATTTAAGAACTTTGCAACACCAGAAGATGTAGGTACAATACTTATGTATGGTGAGATTGGTGATGGTGAAAAGTGTGACCCAACCAATGTTGTAAGTAATATAATGTACGGCCAGACCTCTTATAAGGAGTTGTATCTACGTATCAACAGTCCTGGTGGCGATGTGTTCGCAGGTATGACAATTCGTGCAGCAATGTTGACCTGTCCTGCTAATATCACAGTATTCATAGATGGGTATGCTGCATCGATGGCTGCTATTATTGCTCTGTCAGCCAAGAAGGTTATGATCTCACCTTATGGCAAGATCATGTTGCATGCTGTGAGCGGTGGAGCAAAAGGCAATGCTGTAGACTTGGAACGTACGTCGAATATGATGCGAAACCTAGAAGATGATCTGGCCAACATAATTTCTAAGCGCTGCAATATGACAGCTACAGAGGTGAAAGCAAAATACATGGATGGAACGGACCATTGGATTTCAGCACAAGAAGCTTTGGATATGGGACTTGTAGATGGAATATATTCCATGGAAGAGACCCTTACAGACGCAGAACAGAGTAATATATACGCTTATTTTAACAACCGACTCGAAATCGAGTCACAAAATGATAATAACATGGCATTATTAGATGATTTGAAATCAACGCCTATGTTCGCTAATTGTGCGGATGAAAAGGCCGTAGTGGACAAGGCTAAGAACTTGTCGGAGAATGCGACAAAGCTTGAAGCTCTTGAAAATGCAAACAAGAGTCTGAAAGCAAAGCTTGAAGCATCAGAGAGCAAGGAGATTGAAACCTTCCTGAATGCTGCTATCAAGGAAGGCAGAATCAAGGAAGAACAGAAAGAGACTTTCAAGGCTCTGATGAAGAGTGATCGAAAGAATACCGAAGCTCTCATTAACAGCATCAAGCCCCAGAAGGCAGGATTGGTTACAGAGTTCATCAATCAGGGTTCACAGGCTCAGTTTGAGAACAAAGATTGGGACACATTGGATAAGGAGGGGAAACTCTCAGAACTGAAGGCAACCAACCTTGCCAAGTTTAAGGAACTTTTCAAGGATAAATATGGTGTGGAATACACGGAAGAGTAGTATTTGAACACTGTTCAAAAATCATTCAAATATAAATAAAATAAAGAATTATGGCACTGAACAAACAAATTTGGCAGAATACTATTGTAGAGAATTTCTTCCCAGAGAACTCATTCGCTGCAAAAAGTGTTGATGACAGTCAGTATGTGAACTTTAAGACTGTGCATATCCCTAATGCTGGTTTACCAAGCGGCGTCAAGAAAAATCGTACGGAGTATCCTGCAACAGCAACGCTGCGTGAAGACCACGATAAGGAGTACACCATTGATGAGTTTACCACCGATCCTGTACATATCTCAAATGCGGAGACGGTTGAGCTCAGCTACGATAAGCGTAACTCTGTTATTAATCAGGACCGTCAGCAGCTGATCATGGTAGCTCATGAGAGCCTGTTGCGTGAGTGGGCTAAGAATGCGACTATCGAGCGCTGCACTGGTAAGATCGTGGCAGCTGAAGGTAGTCATGTTACTGGTTACCGCAAGACCATCAGTAAAGCAAATGTGTCACATCTGCAGTATCTCTTCAATAAGGACAATATTCCTGTAGAAGGCCGTTATCTCCTCCTTGATGCACTCATGTACCAGGATTTGATAGACGACCTCACCGAAAAAGAGCTGATGGCATTCCAGCAGGCTGCAGATGTTAAAAAAGGTGTTGTCGGTCAGCTGTACGGCTTCAGCATCATGCAGCGTTCATCTGTCCTGGTAGAGAATGCTGACAATATTAAGGAATTCGCAGCAGACGAAGCTGCAGCAGACAATCTTGCCGGTATTGCATGGCAGCAGGATTGCGTGTCACGTGCTCTTGGCGATGTTCAGATGTTCGCCAATACCAATGACGCAACCTTCTACGGTGATGTGTATTCATTCCTGGTTCGTACAGGCGGTTCAAAGCGTCGTTACGACAACAAGGGTGTTATCGTACTTGCTCAGGCTGCAGCTTCTGCATCTGTAGAAACATCAGAGGGACCATCAGAAACACCTATAGGCACACCTACTGAAGTGTGAAGGCGAGTAAACAGATGTTCAACTTAAAATTGTAGAATATGTCTTTACCAAAGATTAAAATACAATTCATGAACGGTCAGTTAGGAACTGTCAGCGAATCAGCTGACGGTCTCCTGGCACTCGTTATCAGCGCAACAGCTGTTAGCGATAAGTTCGCTCTGAATACACCATACACTATCTATCGCCCTGATGGTTTGAAGGAACTTGGCATTACCAAGGCTAACAATGCAAAGGTTGTAGATGTTGTTACTAACTTCTACAATGAAGCAGAAGAGGGTACCAAAGTGGTTGTGTATGGTATTGCGGCAAGTGACACTATGACAGATTTGTGTAATAAGAACACAGGTGCATTGAAAGACCTCATTCTTGATATGAATGGTCAGTTACGTGGCATCGTGATTATGCCAGGCACAGAACCAACAACAGGTGCAGATGGATTGGATGCTGATGTCTTTTCTGCTCTGCCAGTAGCTCAGGCCTTGGCTGAATATGCTACAACACAAATGTATGCCCCTTTGTTTATTGCTCTCCCTGGCATTGGTTATGATGGCAGTTCTGTATTAGACCTGTCTTCAGAAAACTATAACCGAGTAATGGTTGTTCTTGGCGATCAGAAAGATTCAACAATGGATGTGGATATGGGTACATTTGCAGGTAGAGTGGCAATGACACCTGTTCAGCGTAATATTGGACGTGTGAAGTCAGGTCCTATTTACCCTAACAAGATGTATCTTGGAGATAAGCTTATCGGATTGCAGACAGATGTTCTGGATACTCTCTATGATAAGCGTTACGTGTATCCACGTAGATATACAGGTCGCAGCGGCTATTACTATATTGATGACTGTATGGCTTGTGATCCAACCGATGATTACGCTTCATTGGCAAATCGAAGAGTCATAGACAAGGCTTATCGAATTGTGTATAACACACTTCTTGATTGCATTCTTGACGAACTGGAGGTAAATGACAATGGAACATTGCGTTCGGATGTTATTCGCTATATCGAACAGACCGTTGAAGATGCTATTGATAGCGCAATGACAGTCAATGGAGAGCTATCTAGCAACAGCAATGGCGAAGGCTGTACTTGTGTCATTAATCCAGACGTGAATGTTCTGGCAACATCGAAGTTGGAAGTAACTATCAAGGTTAGACCTCACGGCTATGCTCGTGATGTAGAGGTGAAACTTGGATTTTTTGTAACCAAAAGTGAAGAGTAAAAATGATTAATACACGTGAATACGAATGGTCTGACATTACTGTCAACCTTGCAGGTCGAAATATTACAGGCTTGCGTGGAATCAAATACACAAGCAAACAGGACAAAGAAGTCTTGTATGGCAAGGGTAACAAGCCTGTAGGTATTCAGCGAGGCAATAAGTCGTATGAGGGTTCTATTTCTCTTCTGCAGAGCGAATATGAAGCCTTGAAGGTTGCTGCAGGTGGTGATATTCTGAATATGCGTACCAATATTGTTGTGTGTTATGGTAATCCTTCTAAAGGTGAGGCTACAACAACTGATACACTTATTGGTGTAGAGTTCACTGAAGCGCCTCACGACTGGAAGCAGGGCGATAAGTACACAGAACAGGAGTTGCCAATTATTTATTTGGATCAAAAGTAAAATCAACAAATTATGAAGAAATTTAGCGAAAAAGAGATCTCTGATCTCAAAAAGAAGCATGGTGAACTGTATTGTATCACTGTTGAAGGTAAGAGCTGTATAGTTCGTAAACCTAACCGTCAGGATTTGTCTTACCTATCTGTAGTAAAAGACCCTATCAAACTGAGTGAGGCTACACTTAATCAGTTGTGGGTTGCTGGTGACGAGGAAATCAAGGAGAATGATGACCTGTTCCTTGCGGCAGTTGCTAAGATGGAGGACGTGATGAAGGTCAAGGAGGCTGAAATAAAAAAGCTTTAGAGGATGCAGAGGTAGAGGCAGACGATTTCGAAGCCTCTGACATCCTCTTCTACGATACTCTATTGATGTACAATCTGTCGATAATTCCAGAACGGTATCCAGATGAAGTGTGGGCGCACCATATATCTCATCTTCTAAAAATTAAAGAACTCGAAAAGAACGCAGCGAAAGATGGACAGCATCGTTAAGTTTCTCATAAAAATGCAAGCTGACTCAGGAAATGTGCTTAGTGTAGCCAAGCGCACGACTGAGCAGCTTGAACATGTCAATCAAAGGGCCACCGCAGCAGGACAGAACATAAGAAAAGCCTTTTCGTTTAGTAACTTAAAGTCATCTCTTTCTTCTATCCCTGGTATGGACTTTTTGATGAATCCTTATACGATGGTTGCTGCAGGTGTAGGTGCGATTGCTAAAATCGGTTCGCAAGCAGAAAAAACATCTGTGGCATTCAAGGTTCTTGTGGGCGATGAGAATAAAGCTGCTAAATTGTTAGGGGATATCAATAAGTTTGCGAATAATACTCCTTTTTCTAATTTGAATGTGGAAAATGCAGCACAGACAATGTTGAATTTCGGAGTATCAAGCGATAGCGTGATGAGTAAACTTAAAATGCTAGGTGATATCTCTATGGGTGATGCTCAGAAACTTGAATCCTTATCGCTCGTATATGGTCAAGTCAATGCTGCGCAGAAACTGCAAGGCCAGGATTTGCTTCAATTCATTAATGCAGGTTGGAATCCTCTGAAGGAATTACAGGCAATGACTGGCAAATCATACAAGGAACTGCAGGAAGCAATGTCGAAAGGCCAAATAACAGCTGATATGGTTACCAAGGCAATGGAACATGCTACTGCTGCTGGTGGACAGTTTCATGGTATGATGGAAGCAACTTCGCAGACTGCAGCTGGTAAGATGAGTACCGCTTTGGGATCATTACAGCAAAGAATTAAAGACATATTTGATAAGCTGAAATCTACTTTTATGACAGCCATATCGGTATTTCAGACCGTTAGCACTGCTGTTATGGATATTGTAGAGAGTATTGCAACTTGGATAGCAGAATCAGATACGTTGAAGAAAATCTTTGGATTTTTAGCAAAGCTTACTATTGGCTTGTTTTCCTGGCTTTCAGGTGCTGTTAAATCGGTCATTAAGTTTTTTAATGATTGGGGCACAGAAATTGGATTCGTTGCGTCAATGGTTGGTGGTGCTATTGCAGTATTCTATACCTACCAAGCTTTGTTGTGGGGCATAGTGTTAGTTACCAAAGCTTGGGTAGCAATACAAGCTGTTATCGATATTCTTTTAGACGCTAATCCTATAGGAATAGTAGCAATGGCAATTGGCGCAATGACAGCAGCTATTGTATATTGCTGGAACAAGTTCGCTGGATTCAGAGCTTTCATACTCACTATGTGGGACACATTGAAAGGATTCGGCAACATCATTAAGCAGTTTGTTATTGATAGATTTGTCGGCTTGCTCGAGGGCATAAAGGGTGTTGGATCTGCTCTTGCTAAGCTGTTCAAAGGTGATTTTAAAGGTGCATGGGATACTGCCAAGGGCGCTGCAAGTAATCTGTTAGGTGTAAATGCTGGAAAAAATGCCATATCAGCTACTCAAAACCTAGTAAAAGGTGTATCTTCTAACTATAATACTCACCTTACACAGGAGCAACGTAAAAAGGGACACAAGAGTAGTACAAAGCAATCAAAACATCAGATTGCGACTCCTGGACTAAAAGGTTCATATTCTGGGGATATTTCTTTTGGAGCTGGTGATGGTGACAAAAAGAAACATGGAAGAAAAGGCACTTCGAAAACAGCAGAAGCATTGGCTACAGGTGGCTCACGTAGTACATCTATACAAGTGCACATAGCCAAGTTCTTCGACAATATCAATGTAACCATGACCGACAAAGCTGATACTGCAGAACTACAGCGTATTGTAGTTGAGTGTATGAACAGAGCATTAGCAATAGCAACATCAACAGACAGATGACAACGGATATTTCAATCATATTAAAGGGTATGGCCTCTCGTGTGCTGAGTACAACGAAAATCCCTATCACACAAGTTGATAGTGATTATAATGTTGATACTATGACAGATCAGGAACTTGCAGATGTCATACGCACTAATGCAAGAGGCGTTCCAATGACTGCACCATTACGTTTCCAATTGGAGGAGTCTGGATCACAAGAATGGTTGTTCCCTTATGAGCCGATGATCAGTATCAATGGCCAAAACCGATTGATTCGTAGATATGTGTCAAAAGGAGCAATCAGAGGATCAATTAAGGAACGTTGGACACAGGATGATTATACTGTCACCATAGAGGGTATCTTGATGAGTGAAGATGGTAAATATCCATCGGATGATGTGGAAAGACTTAGAATGTTCTGTGAAAAAGGACACGTAAAAGCATTGTCACCACTGTTGGAGGTATTCGGTATTAATCAACTCGCTATCGAGAGTTGGGATATACCGTTCACATCTGGAGCTACAAATCAAAACTATTCTATTACATGTTATAGTGATGATATCTATAAGTTGCTGCTGAGTAGAGACGATTTAAATATTTAGTCTATGTACACAATGATTTATGACATACAGGTTGGTGATTACACCTTAGGAATGCTTGATAAGGTGGAAATTCACAAAAGCGTGGAGCTTCTTGCAGATACAGCAACAATCACCCTACCTGCAGCACAATATAATGTAGCGTTGGATGTGGAATCAAAGTTAAAACGTGGTGATGAGGTGACGATTAAATTCGGGTACCAGGAAACTGGTATTGTTACAGAGTTCTGTGGATACTTACAACGAATAAGTACTGATGGAGGAAATATCAAGCTGATATGTGAGGATGATTTATTCTTGTTCAGGAAGCCTATAGCAAATAAGATTTTGAAAAAGATAACTATTACATCTTTGCTGAAAAAGATTATCAGTGATTGTGGTTTATCGTTCTGCGTGAATTGTACGTATTCATGGACTTACGCAAAGTTTGTTATCAATAATGCTACAGGCTACGACGTATTGAAAAAAGTACAAGAGGAATGTGGAGCAGACATATATATTGCCGATGGAAAGTTGCATGTTCACCCACCTGGTCAGATGATAGGTAAAGAGCGTTTTTATGACTTTGCCAAGAACATAGAGAAAGAAGACTTGACCTATCGACGCGCAGAAGATAAAAAGGTACAAGTTATAGTCAAAGCTCTTATGCCTGATGGTAAGGTTAAAGAGATAGAAACAGGCAGCACTGGTGGCGAAAAAATTGAAGTCAAGTCTGCTACTCATGATGAAGCTTCGATGAAAGCCAGAGGAGAACTGGAGGTGAAACGCAGATCATTTGACGGCTATGATGGTAGTATTACAGGATGGTTGATACCCGAATGTGTTCCTGGTGATAGCGTAACTCTATACGATGGTGATTATCCTTATAAGGAAGGTACTTACTTTGTGAATTGTGTTACAACAGAGTTTGGACAGAATGGTGGTAGTAGAAAAATTGATTTAGGATACAGATTGAGTTGATATGGATCAGTACAAAGAGTTGGCAAATAGATTACAAGGTCTGCATGGCACTCCTGATAAAATAACTATTTATCAGGGTATAGTCAAGGCTGTGAATGGTAATCTGTGTGATGTTCAGATTGGCAATATCGTTATTCCAGATGTTCGCCTTAGAGCTTCTGAAATTGACGATAACGGACAAATGCTTGTGACTCCAAAGATAGACAGCGCCGTGACAGTTGGAAGTCTTAGTGGCGACTTAACTCAACTTGTTGTACTACAGGTAGATCATATCGAGACTATTGTAATTAATGGAGGTAAACTTGGTGGGCTGATCAATATCGAACAACTTACGGATAAAATCAATGAACTGGTGAAGGTCTTCAATAACCATACACATAATGTGACTGTAGCACATCCTGGTGGAACTTTTACGACCGTAAGACCTCTTAATTCGGCCCAAACATTTAAAAGGGTTGATTATGAAGATGACAAAATAAAGCACTAAAGATGATAGGAATACAACTTACATGGGGAACAGGGGAAGAAAAGTATCTGGAGCCTATCGTAGAGAATGGAACACTTATACTTGGTGATATTCTCCACCAAAATCAGGCATTGCTTCTAGGACTTCATAAAGGAGAACTGAAAGAACGCCCAGCGGTAGGTGTAGGTATCAGTGACATGCTGCTTGATAATGATCCAATATTCTGGCGTACGGCCATCAAAGAGCAGCTTGAGATGGATGGGCAAAAAGTAGGAAGCGTGAAGATAATGCATGATAGTATACAGATAGAAGCAACATATTGAATCATGGAACAACAGACAAAAGATAGAGTACAGTACATAAGTGCAGTGGTGACACTGGTTAGCGGAATAGTAATGTGTTATATCGCATTTTTCCGGAGCAGTGATGGTGATATTCCAAACGGAGCATTATGGTATTTTGGACAGACAATGGTGTATGCTGCTACGATCTTCGGATTTAAACTAGCCGTGGATGAGATTATTCGTAAAAATAAATAAGCTATGAGAGAAATTAAGTACATTGCCGTGCATTGTACGGCGGGAAATCAGACGACAACAGTTAAAGAACTGGAACTTGAATTTAAACGTAAGGGGTGGAAAAATCCCGGATACCATTATGTGGTAACAGTTGACGGTAACATACATCAGCTTCTCGATACGGAGAAAATCAGCAATGGCGTAAGAGGTTACAACAGTGTTACTGTCAATGTTGCCTATACAGGTGGTATAGATGCTGTAGGTAAACCTGTAGACAACCGTACGGACGAACAGAAGAAATCGTTGCGACAACTTTTGAAACTGATGAGGGACAAGTTCCCTAAGGCAATTATTCAAGGGCATAGGGATTTTAGCCCAGATTTAAATCATGATGGAAAAATAGAGAAAAGCGAATGGATCAAGCAATGCCCATGTTTTGATGCAAAAGAAGAATATAAAGATATCTGATATGAAAGAATTAAATATATGGGTGGTACTTATTCTGTTGTTGCTCACAAGTTGTAAGACAAAAGAAAAGGTTACAGAGCAACACATAGAACATGTTGAAACTACTCAGCAGCTAGATTCAAACACGGATGAAAAACGTGAAAGTTTGAAACTTGTTGAGAATGAACATGACAGCATTGTTGATAAAATACGGGTACTCATCATTAAAGATTCTACTGGAAGAGTACTTAGACAAGAATTTGAACATTCTCGTGAGAAACATAAGACAAGAAATAATGATAAGGAAACCGTTAATGAAGCAGAGAATGTAACTTCGAATGCAAACAATAAACTTCGGCTTAATGCAAGAAGGGATAATACCCATAATGCTTCTAAGACAGATGCAAAAAAGTCAAATAGATCTTCGCCATGGAAATGGTATCATTCCTTTTTATTAATTGTGGCCCTTTTGGGATCGATCATGATCATTTATAAAATTAAGAGATGAAACAGATAGTCAAAGATGGACAGACTCTGGCTGATGTTGCAGTACAGGAGTTCGGATCAGTTGAAGCGATGATTGCAATAGCTTATAAAAATAATATCAGCATGACTGAAGTCCCTGCTGCAGGAACAGAACTTGTTATGCCTGATTCAACATGGAATAAATCCATGCAGAATTATTGTAAGAATAATGATGTGAGCCCGGCGACGGCACGAGATCAGAGCGGTATACACCTCAGAATCTTTGATGAAAGGTTTAATGAAACTTTTAGATAATATGGCAAGATCAATACAAGAAATAAAAAAGACAATGACGGATGCCTTCATGGCAGATGCAACAATAAGGGAGAAATATTCTCTGAGCATTGAAGATACTTTCAACAGTAAATTCTCAAGTGTCAGCCTGGAAAATATTCTATTTTTCATTCTAGCAGCGTGCTATCATGTACTTGAAATGATCTTTGATCAGCACAAAAAAGATGTGGAAGATAAGATAGCACTCGCAGTTGTTGCGAGCGTTCCTTGGTACTATAAGATGGCGCTTGCATTTCAATACGGGGATACCCTTGTCTTGAATAAACGTACACAAGCATATGAATATGCTAACATCAATGAAGCAAAACAGATTGTTAAATATGCAGCTGTTAGAGATAAGGGGACAAGTGTACAGATCCTTGTTAGTGGTGATAATGCGGGAAGTCCTTGCCCGCTTTCAAACGATGTTTTAACAGTGTTCAAACAGTATATGAACCGTGTTAAAATTGCAGGAGTTGTGTTGAACATTACAAGTAAGGCGAGCGACCATGTTCTTATTCGGGCCAATATCACAATAGATCCTCTGGTACTTGATGAGAGCGGTACGTTGTTGTCTGATGGTAGTAAACCCGTAGAATCCGCTATCAAGAACCATCTGAAAAATATTGTATATGGTGGAACATTTAATAAAACAAAACTTGTCGATGCTATACAAACGGTTGATGGTGTCGTTGATGTCGAATTATTAGAATGTAGATACAGAGCAGATGGGGAATCTTCTTGGACTGTATTAAATGGCAACAACTATATTGGTAAAAGTGGTAGCTATATTCCTGATGAACTTGAAAACAGTTTGGTGTATGTGGTACAAGATTGATTTTTTAAAACTCGTAATGCAGTTATTGCCTCCTATTATGAGAAGCAAACTGCTTCTTGCCATTCTAGGGGTTATGATTGTCCCATTGCGTTATCTGTATGCTAAATTTGTTAGCTTAAAGCAGACTGTAGATGATCGGTTGAATGTAACCGGGAATGTACAGTATCTAGAAAAAGCTTTGAATGATATTTTTTTTCTTGATGACTTGCAGATACATATTGAGACTCCGGAGGAGGAAAGAGTTCCTTCGTTCTATTTTGGGAATGAAAATCAAAGAGCCAATATCATGAGGACTACATCTGAAGAAGAAGGATTTGTTCTTAGAAAGAATGGAGAAAGTGGTATCAAAGTGAACTTTAAGGTGATGGTACCCACTTTCCTTTGTACATCATTGGAATCAAAAGATAATGATGAATATCATTGGAGATATTTAATGACTATAAGAAATATAATAAAGATTTATAAACCAGCTGGACGTACATTCAGCATAGAATTATACGATTATGAATAAGGTTCTATTCAATACGGGAGGACAGCCCATCTATCTTGATGATCTTGAGGTTATCCAGAAGTTGGCTTCAGAATCACTTCCTGAAATTTTAAATTTGGTGGTGAGAAGTGCTATACCATCCTATGTTGGTTTCTGGACTTCGAATGAGATTTTGGGTAATCTCATACCTATGGGGACTGTGTCAACATCTTCGAAAGGATTCTTTGTTACACCATTCTGTCTGTCATCGAGGAACGATGAAACCAGAAAGGTAGTACTGCAATTTATTGATGGTGGATTTTTGTGTATAGGCAATGATTTCATTAAATATGAGGCAACAGAAATAGAGGTTGATTATGGCTCTCCTTTTTATATCATCATTAAGAAAGACAAACATGACAACAGAACGCTTGATAATGGAGAACAGGCTCCATGTCAGGAACATAAATACGCAATTATCTCCAATGAACGTTCTCAGATCGATGAATGCTATTCGTCTGACCAGTTTTGTAGCTTGACAGATGCAATATATAACATCATTAAAAGTAAGATCGATGTAAATGCACGGAAATGGACAAAACTTAATGTGCATTTTCTTTCCGGTTATGGTGGTACCGTGGAATATCGCGAACTAACAGATTGTTATCGCTTCAGGATTAATATAGTATCTAATAACAACACAGATATCTCAGGTTCTATACCATTGTTTGACACATACGAAAGTGGATGGCCTGGTAACATTCAAAATACTATAAGTTGTATGTTTGGCGCTGGTGGTGATGACGAAACCTATCCTTCTTATATATCATTTGATGGGGAAGGTAATGCTCGTCTACATTGCATGTCTGCAAATCCTATCGAATGGCGCCCTCTTAATTGCCCGGTTAATATAATTTTTGAAATTCCTAAATAACATGAAGTCAATCTATGAGTTAAACCAAACAGCTAATCGCCTCCGTGGAATCACAGAGGTGAATAGCATCAGCCCAGAAGACACTTTCGGGTTGCAAAGCGATGTGTTGGAGTATATAGCCGACATGGAACGGAATTTGGAGGGATTAGGTATTCGTAAGGTTTACACGTCAGTTGCTGCAATGGAAGCTGATAGTCAAAATCCTATTGGTACTAATGGTAAAGCGCTACGAATGGGACAACTTGCGATAATCTGCAATGTTGATAATCCATCTATGGTTGAGAATGGTTCCATTTACGCATATAGGAAAAATGAAAAAACGTGGATGTTGATTGGAAATATCAACAATATCTCAACGGAAGAAGCTGAACTTATTGCAGAAACCGTAATGAGAAGATTTATATCTATTCCAAATTCTGAAATTGATAATTTATAAATTAAAATAATATGGCAAAATATCTAGATTCAACAGGACTCTCATATTTTTGGGAGAAAATTAAAACTTGGGTGCTTAACTCGATAGCAAGTGGAGTTAACACCGTAAAAGTCGGTAAAATAACAGATGGTGCACGTATGGATTTTTCGACGGACTCGGTTACTATGACAGAACGTCATAGCAATACTGATACAGTGAGTGCTGTTATAACCAAGAGCGGCGTACAATGTACTGCTAGTGACAATAACCATGTTCTTCTAGGTGGTGGCAGCACTAAGATTATAGGAGGTGCTAATGGTCTTGCAACGCTCGATAGTAATGGAAAAGTGCCTTTGGCTCAACTAGGCAATATTGACACCACAGTCGCTGAAGTTGTTACAGCACTACCAACATCTAATATCAAGAAACATCTTTATCTTATCAGAGCATCTTCTACCACGACGAATAATATCTATAAGGAGTATCTCTATATAGGTGATCCTTCTGCTACCTATGATGCAAGCAAGTGGGAAGAAATGGGAGAATTCAATGCTAATATAGATTTGACACCCTATGCTAAAGTTGTAGACTTAACCAGTCATACAAACAATAAATCTAATCCTCATCAGGTAACTAAGGCTCAGGTTGGGTTGGGCAATGTCGATAACACATCGGATGCCAATAAGCCTGTCTCTACGGCTCAACAGACTGCTCTCAATGGCAAGGTAGATAAAGTGTCAGGAAAGGGGCTGTCTACTAACGACTACACAACTGATGATAAAAATAAGTTAACCGAAGTGTACAATGTGCTTCATCATAAAGCTCAGTTAGGTGGCAGTGATCTTCTTCAATTTAATTCACCAAACGGCTCGGACTATTGTTATATCAATTGGGAGGGACTTTCTGTAGAAAAGGATACGCCTAGAGGTGATTTCTTCGGGAAGACTTATGGATTTGATGGTATTCGTATCATATACACTGACCCCTCAGGGTCAACAAGTGACAAAAAACTTCTGTTTCCTACTCCTCACATCGATAGAGCTTATCTGTTAACTGAAGAAGATGTAGAAGCTATTCCTGCTTCGGTAATTAACGCTTTAGCTTAATTCGTATATGGGAACATTTTTAGATACAACAGGCTTGCAAGCCTTATGGAATAAGATTAAGTCATGGGTTGGTAATAACTACCAGCCAAAAGGCTCTTATGCAGCATCAAACCACACGCATAACTATGCTTCGACTGTCAAGGTCGGTAATACGGCATATAATGTTAGTGGTAATACGATAAGTATACCGGCTTATCCAAGTACATCTGATTGCGTTAAAGAAGTGAATGTCCAAGGTAGTGGAAATGTGTTACGTAATGTTGTAAAAAATGGAGATAAACTAGTTTTTACGATGCAAAATTTACAAGGCTTTGATGGTACTTCTATCACCTTTGGTGGCGATTCTGATTCAGGTATTGAAGAACACATTCTGCGAATGTATAATATAAATGGTGATACTGAAAATGATATGTTCATAGATATACTCAAAAATGAAGGGGGACAACGTTATTGTGGTGGTGAGATAAGATTAAAATGTTTTGTTAGAGATGAGGAAACACTTGGACATACTCTTGTCATGTGTCCGTTAGGTGTAAGGATTGATGGGAAAGAAGTGTTTAGCTTTGAACATTCAAATAGATGTCTAACATTAGACCGCTTACATTTATCGCATAATGGACAAAACTATGCTTTTGATGTTGATAAGGCAATATCCATGGGATTGCTAAAATGATATTAATAATAAGGGAGGATGTATCTTCTTCCCTTATTATTTTTTATGTTGCATTTCGTTTTTTAAGTTAAAAAGACATTTCGTTTTTGGCATGATTTACTTTTGGATTTTCCGCGATTATATATGTATCGTCCACAACACGGAGGTGGGTATGAGATTTTAGGTGAAAAAGAAATCATCGAAAAATATGGTATAGGGTCATCAAAACAAGTCATCGATCTACTTGCCTTGATGGGAGATA
>Ga0256407_10003118_pt1 | contig 30145 bp, 24 predicted proteins | sample RumenRJG_04DNA_FD_193489 | JGI IMG/M metagenome (GOLD analysis project Ga0256407, IMG submission 193489) | Bovine rumen microbial communities from Lethbridge, Alberta, Canada - RJG_04 | ecosystem: Host-associated > Mammals > Digestive system > Stomach > Rumen | place: Canada: Alberta...
CGGATTTGCTATTTTAGGCAAGCTGCCAGGTTTTTTATTTTAAAAACAATTTTCTTTTTCTGAATTCTATTATTTTTTTAATACATATTTTTGCTGTGATGGCAGCTACCTACGGCGCGGCAGCATAGCCGTCACGAGCCCGTTTTAATGGTAAATACGTCTGGTCAAGGTACACTGGCGCTTAAAGTGTTACATGTAGGCAAGCTCGATGTTTTTTTTCTGTGGGAGCTTGGGGGATTCTGGGCTTTTTAAGGGTTTGTGAGAATTCTAGAATTTATAGGGAATTAAATTGTGGATTATGTAAAATTTTATAATTAAATAAATTGACTCGAAAGTATGGTGAGACTATAATTTTTTTATGGAGTATTTATCAGTTATTTATTATTTACGGACTGTTTAAATCTCCATGAGGAGATTTTAAATGAAAAAAATAGTTTCCATTTTTGCTGCTGCTGTACTTGCAGCTGGTTTTATGGGTTGTTCGAATGATTCGGATGACAATTCAGCATTGATGCTTGCTCTTGCAAGTCAATCTTCTGGTGGAACTTATCTTCCTGCAAGCGTTGGTGAAAATAACCTTTCTGGAAATACTTACACTTTATCAAATACTGAATACAAGTTTGAAGCAAATTCTTACACAATTACAACAACTGATGATTATGCGGAAACTCAAGGTATTAATACAGAGTATAAATTGCAAACTGTTACAACAGTTTCTTATTCTTATGATTCACAAGAAGGTATTATTTTTACTAATAATTCTTCAGAAAAAACTTATGTTGTTCGTGGTTTAGAAAAAACTCCTTATGAACTTGGTTCATTTTCTACAGATGCTGAGTTTATTCAAGCACAAATGGAATATATTAAACTTACAAATGATTTAATGAGTGATGCTGATTTGGAAGCTGCAGCCAAGGCATTGCGATTTTCAACATTTGGAATTTTTTATGGATACACTGATTCAACAAATGCTACTGAAGTTTCTAAAGAATCGATAAAAATGTATAATGAAATTCAAGCAAGCATTAAATCTGCTAATAAACGTGCATCATTATTTGTTTCCCCATATGCATATGAAGTAAATTCTACAAGCCTTAAACTTTCTGTAAGCAATGTATATCCAGCATTTACGACACTTTCAGATTTGTGCAGCAAGAAATATACTTTCACAACTTTCTATGAAGGTAGCCATACTTTTAGTATTAATGATACTTCTTCAGTTATAAATGAGTCATGTGGTACAATTGGAACTGACGATATATTAGGACTTATAATTACAGGTGTTTCAAGTGGCAATATTAATTTGAAACAGTATAATACGTCTACACTAAATCTAGAAGTTGCTGATCCATGGTCATACACAGAAAATCTTGAAAATGCTGGTCTAAAGGTTACTTTAAGTCAGAATTCCGTAGAAAAGGGAAATTTTGTAATTCCTTACAAAACTTCTTCTACATCTTATATAACTTTTACAAAACAGTAATTAAATTTCTGAGATTGTAAAGGTTTTTAGAAAGAGGGAACCGCGAGTGCGGTTCCCTTTTTTGTTTTAACGGGAGAGGAATTGCAATGAGGTGCTTGCCTTCGGCGATCTTCGGTGCGACAGGCTCAAGTCGTATGCTTCGCGTACTTACCGAGTTTTCTGAAGAAAACTCGTCACCGGAGAGAAATGAAATGTTGGTGGTTAGCCTTCGGCGATCTTCGATTCGAGAGCCTCAACCACCGGAGTTGGATGGGGGAATTTGGCCCCGGCATGGAGGGGGCGCGGAGCGCGTGCGAACGGAGTGAGCACCGACCGTGAGGGGAGCCCTGGAACGCCGGTTGCGGAGGAGTTGGCCTGAGAGGGGAAAAGAGAAGATGTTTTTGTGCTGGGTTTGTGGTATAATGGGGATATGCAGAATTCGTTTTTTGGTGAAAGAACTGATGAGAAAAGTTTGAAGTGGGAAAAAGCTGTTGGACGTGAGATTCCGATTTATGGCAGGAATGAGATCCGGTCGGATTTTGAGAGGGATTACACGAGGATTTTGCATTGTCAGGCTTACAGGCGGCTTAAGCACAAGACTCAGGTTTTTTATGCTCCTCATAATGACCATGTTTGTACTAGGATGGAGCATGTTATGCATGTAGCTAGTGTTGCGGTTACGATCTGTAAGTATTTGGGGTTGAATGAGCAGCTGGCGAATGCGATTGCGCTGGGACATGATATCGGGCATGCTCCGTTCGGGCATCACGGTGAAGACTGTTTGAATTCGTTGATGGAGCAGAAGGAAGGATCCGGCGCGCCTAAGAAATTTTGGCATGAGCGGAACAGTCTTTTTTTTGCGGATTATATTGAGACGCTTCCGGATCCGGATGGAATTGCGCAGCCTTTGAATTTGACTTATGCGGTGCGGGACGGGCTTATATGTCACTGTGGGGAAATTGATCAGCAGGGGATAAGGCCTAGGAAAGATGCACTTGATTTATATTCAATTAAGCGGCCGGGGCTGATTCAGCCGTTTACGTGGGAAGGATGTGTCGTTAAGGTTGCGGATAAGATTGCTTATTTGGGGCGTGATATTGAGGATGCAAGGCAGTATCACATTCTGGATATGGGGGCTTACCGGCATATGCGCGAAATTGTTGCCTCGACTTTGAATTCTAAGGGAAGCAACGCGTTCAGGAGCGGTAAGGCTGTTAATACTACTGTTTTGATTAATGACCTGATTGTGGATTTGTGCGAGCAGAGTTCGCCGGAAAAGGGGCTTTGTTTTAGCGATGAATATTTTAAGTTTATTCTTGAACTGAAGAAATTTAATTTTGCACATATTTATAATCACTGGAGGCTGCTGGAATTTTCTAAGTATGCGGATAACTGTATTGAAACGATTTACAGGACGCTGATGCGCTTTTATGAATATGCAAGGAACGGACGGATGGCGCAGGCGCTCAGGTATTATCCGGTGTTGGCGAAGAATTTTGAGGAATGGCTTTTGAAATATACTCGATATGTTCCTATATTATGGAAGAAAGATGTTGATAAGAAACGGCTTCTTCATATTAATACTGTGAATATTTTTGATCTGGACGATATTGAGTCTTATGAGAAGTGCGTTGTTGAGTATATTTCCGGGATGACGGATGTTTTTGCAATCAGTATTTATGAGGAGATTATTTCGTTTTAAAAGAAAGGACCGCCGGGAAAAAGGAGGAAACCGGCGGCCCCAAAGACAGGTCTTTATTATTAATCGCTTTCACTAATAACAACATGCAGGCGGCGAATTAGTTACAAAAATATTAAAAAAATTTAACAATTCTTATATGAGAAATTATGCCTTGACTGTTTAAAAAGAATAATGATAGAATAGCAAAGTAAATGACAAAAATTAAAAAAATGTCATTTTAAGAAAATATTTTGAGGTTTAATCATGTCTAAGAAATTTGCTTTTTTATTCCCTGGTCAGGGTGCTCAGGAACCTGGAATGTTGAAAGATATTTGTGAAGCATTCCCAGAAGCTCGCGCTGTAGTAGACGAAGTTTCTAAAATCACTGGCGTTGATATGCCAAAGTTAATGTGGGAATCAGAAAAGGAAGTTCTTAGCCGTTCAGATAACAGCCAGCTTGCAATTACAACTGCTTCTTTGGCTACAATGAAGGTTTTGGAATCTAAGGGAATTACTCCTAGTGCTTCTATGGGATTCAGTCTTGGTGAATTCCCTGCTTTGTATGCAGCTGGTGTTCTTAGCTTTGAAGACGTAATCAAAGTTGTTCAGAAACGTGGTCAGATTATGCAGAAAGTTTGCGAAGAAATTGCTGCTGCAAATGAAGGTCATGCACCTGGAATGACAGCTGTAATCGGTTTGAGCCAGGATCAGGTAAAAGATCTTTGCGCAGGAATTAAAGATGCATATGCTGCAAACTTGAACTCAAGCATTCAGACTGTTGTAAGTGGTACTTTTGATGCTCTTACAGAACTTGAAGCAAAGGCTAAAGAAGCTGGTGCTCGCCGTGCTCTTCGTCTTGCTGTAGCAGGTCCTTTCCACAGCCCACTTATGCAGAAAGCTGCTGATGAATTTGAAAAGGCAATTGCTGACGTTAAGTTCAACGATCCAAAAATTGAAATGTTCAGCAATGTAACTGGTGCAAAGGCTACAAGTGGTGAAGAAATCAAGAAAAATGCAGTTCTTCACCTTACAAATCCAGTTCGATGGACAGATGAAGAAGCTGTTCTTGGTTCTATCTTGAACGAAGACTGGCAGATTCTTGAAGTAGGTCCAGGAAAAGTATTGAGCGGACTTTGGGCAAAAACAGAACTTGGCGAAACATACAAGGTGCCTTCTATTAATACTGTTGATTCAATTAATGAATTGTAATTTATTCTGAAAGATCCGCAAAGTAAAATTGCGGGTCCCAGCGATGCATAAAAGCCAGAAATTTTCTGGCTTTTATGCGCCGTCCCGCGATTTTTCTTTGAGGGTGTATTGAGATAAAAATAATAATTCCTGACTGTACAGTATTGAAAGGCAATTGCACTAAGATACGGAGAAAATCAGGGGTTTTTAGGGGCTGGCCCCTAAACGCTGCTGGGAAAGGTTGGGGGTATGGGGGAAGGAAAACCCCGCTTGCGAGTAGAGGGTTTTCCTTTTCCCAAAAATATACGCAGTCCGGCTGCGAAAGCCGGGAAAGGATTTTTATGGAATTGTTAAAAGGGAAAAAAGCGCTTGTTACTGGTTCCAGCCGTGGAATTGGCCGCAAAATTGTAGAAACTTATCTGGCAAATGGTGCTGAGGTATGGGGGCTTTGTTCTAAGCCTAGCGCTGCTAAAGAAGAATTGGAAGCATTTGCTAAGGAAAACGGAACTGTTTTTCATGAAATCTGTGCAAATGTTGGAGATGCTGAACAGCTTTCTGAAGTTGTTAAGGCAGCTATTGCTGAAGCAGGAAATTTTGACATTCTTGTAAATAACGCTGGTATTACACGTGACGGACTTAGCTTCCGCATGAAGATGGAAGACTGGCAGAATGTATTGAATGTAAACCTTACTGGAACTTTTGTTGTAACTCAGATTGTAAGTAACGCTATGCTTAGAGCAAGAAGCGGTTCTATCATCAATATGAGTTCTATTGTTGGTGTTCATGGTCAGGGCGGTCAGGTAAATTACGCTGCTTCTAAGGGTGGTTTGATTGCTTACAGTAAGTCTTTGGCAAAAGAAGTTGGTGCGCGTGGTATCCGCGTAAACTGTATTGCTCCTGGATTTATTGAAACAGACATGACTGCTGTTTTGAATGAAGACCTTAAGAAGAGCATGATTGATTCTGTTCCTCTGAAACGCGGTGGAAAACCGGAAGACATCGCCAACGCTGCATTGTTCCTTGCAAGTGATTTGAGTTCATACATCACTGGTCAGGTTTTAGGCGTTGACGGTGGAATGGGAGCCTAAAATCGAAAATCCGTTAAAAAAAATTGTACGACAGTGCAATTTTTTAGGATTATCGAGAAAACGGCTCGCTCCGAGACTTGCGAGGAGCGCGGGAAGCTAGTTTTTGCTGGTTTCGACCCTTCGAGAACCTCAGGGATCGAAGCGCTTAAAACAGGTGGTTTCGACCCTTCGAGAACCTCAGGGATCGAAAAGTCAACCACCGCGCAAAGGGGCTTGTTTTGACAACCAGCCTACGCCAGATGCGGAAGGGCGCGGAGCGCGTGCCGAGCGAAGCGAGGTACCGACCGTGAGGGTAGCCTGGAGCAGCTGGTTTGCAAATGAAATTTCGTACAAAAAAAATATAAAAGGAAAATAAAATGGAAAAAAGACGAGTTGTGATTACTGGTATGGGAGCTGTTACTCCTCTTGGAAACACTGTTGAAGAAACATGGGCTGGAATTAAGGCTGGAAAAAGCGGAATTGGTCCTATAACTTTGTTTGATGCATCAAAAAATAAGGTTCATTATGCTGCAGAAGTAAAGAATTTTGATCCTTCTCTTTATATGGATTCTAAGGAAGCACGCAAGATGGCACGCTTTACTCAGCTTGGTGTTGCAGCTGCTAAAATGGCTCTTGATGATTCTGGTCTTACTGGTAATGCAGAAGTTCTTGATGAAACTGGTGTAATTCTTGGTGTTGGTATTGGCGGTCTTGAAGAAACTGAAGCAGACGTTCTTGGTATGGCAAGAATGAACTTTATTAAGACTAATCCGATGGCTATCCCTAAGCTTATTCCTAACGAAGTTGGCGGAAACATTGCAATTCAGTTTGGTTGCCACGGTCTTGTAGAAACTGTTGCTACTGCATGTTCTAGCGGTACTGACGCTCTTGGTATTGCTTTTGACATGATCAGAAGCGGTCGCATGGACTGCTGTCTTTCTGGTGGTGCTGAATCTACTATCTGTCAGTTCGGTGTTGTTGGTTTTGAAGTACTTCACGCTCTTTCTACTGGTTTTGATGAAGATCCAACTAAAGCAAGCCGTCCGTTTGACAAAAAGCGCAACGGATTTGTAATGGGCGAAGGTTCGGCTATTATGGTTCTTGAAGAATACGAACACGCTAAGGCTCGTGGTGCTAAGATTTATGCTGAAGTTGCAGGTTACGGTGCAAGCTGTGATGGTTACCACCTTACATCACCTAATCCGGATGGAATCTGCGGTTCTAAGTGTATGAGCCGTGCTTTGAAGGACGCTGGAATGGATCCAAGCGAAATTCAGTATTACAACGCTCACGGAACTTCTACTAAGATTAACGATCCTAGTGAAACTAACATGATTAAGATTGCTTTTGGCGAAGAAAACGCTAAAAAGCTTAAGATTTCTTCTACAAAATCTATGCACGGTCACTGTCTTGGTGCTACAGGTGCTATTGAAGCTATGGTTTGCGTTAAGGCTATTAACGACAGCTACGTTCCATGCACAAAGAACCTTGAAGAACAGGATGTTGAAGGCGGCTGTGACCTTGACTACGTACCAAACAAGGGTATTGATATGAACGTTGACGCTGCTATGTCTGCTACATTTGGTTTTGGCGGACACAACGGTGCAATTATCATTAAGAAAATCAAATAGTTTAAATAATTGACATGTTAATGAGGGGGAGCGATCCCCCTCGCTTCAGCCCGCGTTGCGGTCTTACGCTACCCCCTGTGCGGGCTTCAAATGCCAGCCCGCAACGCCTGGCTTAAAAAAGATTTTTTTATTCTATGCAGTTGCTGATAGCTTTGCGGCTACAAGTAGAGTTTTTATCTTGTACAGAGCGTTCATTTGCAAAGAAGCGAAAGGTTGCAGTGGCTTGGTTCTGATTGCAGACTATTGTAAAGATGAAGCCCGTTTCCTAAACAGTTTTTCCAGTTGCGGCATTTTGCACAGCTTCCTTTTTTTGCCCAAGAGCGGTCGCGCATTGTTTTATAGCGAGTGTTCCATAGGCGCATGAATTCAAAGTTTTCTGAATATATATTTCCCTGAATAAAATCTTTTGCACGTACGGAAAGGCACGCGGAAACGGATCCATCGCACATTACGCTTGCTACATTTATTCCGCCACGGCAGAAAAAGAAAAAATCCCTTACTTTAAGTTCGTATTTTCCAAGATATCCTTCGCAGGAATAGTTAAGGTGTATTGATTTTTTTATTCCGGCATTGAGATTTTTATAAGTTCGGGTTTCTTTTATAAAATCCATAAGTTCGCGGTATTCTATGGGTGTAAGAGCCAGATTGTTTTGTGCGGCGCGTCCTTCCGGGAAGATTGAAAAAATGCGCCACTCTTTTACATTTATGGAAATTAAAAAGTCGCGGAAATTTCTTAAGGTCTTTAAATTATTGCGGTGAACGCATGTAATGACATCATATTTTAATCTGTGAGGATAAAGTTTTTGAAATTCGTTAGCAAGCTTTATTGCTTCTGTTACTTTTTTGAAGGAAGCGGGATTCCGGCGTAAAAAATTGTGCTGTTCTTCAAAGCCGTCCAAACTGAATGCAATGGAAGTCATTCCGGCATTCAGGAGAGATTGAAATCGTTCTTTTGTAAGAAAAAGTCCGTTTGTTACGATTCCCCAGTGGAAGCCGCGTTTTATTATTTCTTTTCCTGCAATTTCTAAATCTTTTCTTAAAAGAGGCTCTCCGCCGGTAATGCAGACAGTAAGCTTCTTGTATGGATTGTTTTTCTTTATGTCATCAAGAACACGAATGAAATCAGAAAGAGGCATGTCCGGAGTTCCGCTTGTAGCAAGGCAGTCGCTTCCGCAGTGAAGGCAGTTTAAATTACAGCGCAGGGTACATTCCCAGAAGAGGTAGCGTAATTCGTGATTTTTGATTTCTTTTGTACGGTAAAAACGGAAAATCGCCTGTTTTAATTTATTCGGCATTAGAATTCTGTTCCATTGAGGCAGAGTCTTGATTTTCAATTGTATTTTGGGCGTTCTGTTGATTTTGTTTCTGCTGCTCAACTTTTGCTTCGTTCAGGAGCATATACATCATGTAGTCGTCGTCGTTTTCTACCATGCCGTAACAGGAAGTAAGCGTTCCGATTCCGCAGATTCCTAATAGGGTACCTAGAATTTTTTTCCAGGTCCAATGAAGTTTTGTGTTCATAATTCTCTCTCTCTTTTTCTAATTAGACTGACTGTAGAGTTTATGGAATTGCATTTAAATTGACTCCTTCGCGCCAATTTTACAGGAATTCAAAAAAATCTACATTAAACCTAATTATAATTTTTGAAAGGAAATTAAGTCAATATTTGATTTTGAGATTTATTTTTAAATTTGATTTATCTGATAAGAAGTGCGGTTGTTTTTAACATCATTTTAAGATAATATGAGCTATCATGGTAAGGCTGAATATTGTTACATTGCAAGTATTCTAAGCTTTGCTACAGAATATAGACCGCTCTGATTGGCGGGCTTTCATAGGAGAAATAAATGGCTTTGACTACTGATATCAAATCATTGCTTCCACATCGCGAACCATTTTTGTTTGTTGATGCAATTTTGAGCGCTGATGACAAAGGTTGTGTTTGTGAACACACATTTACTGAAAATGAATTTTTCTTTAAGGGGCACTTTCCGGAATACCCTGTTGTTCCTGGTGTAATTCTTTGTGAAACTATGGCTCAGGCTGGCGGCGCTGCTTTGCGTTACAGCGGTGTTGTTCCAGCAGACGGATTGTTTTTCTTTGCAACCTTGGACAAAGTAAAGTTCCGCAATCAGGTTCGTCCTGGTGACAAAGTGCGCATGGAAATAACATACCTCCGCACAAGTCCAAAAATGATTAAGCAGGCCGGCAAAGCTTACGTAGGCGATACATTATGCGCCGAAGCTGAATGGATGTGTCTCGTAGGATCTGCAAACTAGTTTGCAGATTCTACGTGTAGGATAATTTCATTGCACAACCAGACGCGTAAGCGGCTGATGTGCCATGTCGGATCTGCACAATAGCTTTGGGTTTGTGGAATTTTCATTAAAATTTGCTCCCGGTCGCTTTGAGCGGCTCGGAACCGGGGCTCTCTAATAATTTAGAACCTGCGTTCAATAAGCTTGTCGAAATGATCGTTCACTGCACAATTGGTGGTTTCGAGAACCTCAACTACCGTCCATTTTTTTGACAGCTTCTACATGCTGTTTGTTGTAAGGGAACTATATGTTGTCGCTTTGCGACAACAACAAACAGAATGTTTCCGTTCCACTCAATACTTTCTCGCGCCAATTTTAATTATTTTTCAGTAACTCAAAACTATTGCCTTAAATATTTATAACTAAATAGCGGGTTGATTCAGCGAATGTGTTGAAATCTGCCAGCTTTTTTATTGTCTGAAATGAAAAAAATGCCGATAATGGAAGAGTAGGATTATCGACTGGTTTATGAAAAACCGTAATGTTTGCAGGATTTTTCAAGTTTCTCATTTTTTTCAGAATGCGCACTTTTTACGCCGGGTAATAGTTTTTGCGCTGGTTGGATTTTTTGCGCTTTCCGGGGCATGGGGTTCTGAAAAGTGGAGCGGTGTAAAAAACAATCATGGGGAAAGTACAAATTTTCGTTCTGATAGTGGTGGTTTTACATTTGATTTGACAGGTGATACGCAGTGGAACGGTAATCTTATTTTAGGTGCAAATAATTACGATATTGTTATTAATTTAAACGGACATTCATTGTATATATACAGGCTTTGTATTGGATGGATTGATTCAGATGTTTCCTATAAGTTGAAATTAATTATAAATGGGGAAGGGGCCGTAAAAATAGATAACTGGCAATTATCTACTTATGGCAGTCAGACTGCAGCTTCTTCAAATAATCTTACTGTAACTGGGAATGCACTTTACAGTTTCCCTTCTAATGGATCTTCATATTTTGCATCTGGTTATGATACTTCTGGAGGAATTTCTGCTGAAAATAATATTTTTTATTGGACTGGCGGAGGATCGGACGGCAATTGGACTACAAAAGAAAACTGGCTATACAATAACGAGAGTGCGCATTATCCTGGAGAAAGCGGCTATGCGAACAAACCTGTATATTTTTTAGGTACAGAAGATGCTGATGTCATCCTGAATGAAACTATAACGCTGACGTCAACATTGTATGTCAATTCTGCTGGTGAAAATCCGATAACATTAAATCTCAATGGAAATACTCTTAAGGTTGATACTATTATTTTAAATAGTGATGATACTGCTAGTACTAATTCAAATATGTTTATTTCTGGTTCCGGTTTATTCGAATGTGCAAAACTTGATTATCCGAACACAAAAGAACATAAAGTAACAATTAATGAAGACTGTGAATTAAAGATTACGTCTACATTTTATGGAGACGGAATTTCTGATTTTATGTGGTTTACGGGTGATGGAACGCTTTCGATTCCTGGATCCGGAGCAAATTTAAACTGGTGTGATGGAAATAAGAAAACAACTGTAAAATATACGGACATGAAGAATATCAAGGCATCGTGTCTTCCGTCTTATTATGCTGTGTCTTTCTCTGGAGCAGGGAATTTTGGTTCAGGGAACGATATCACTGTTTCTGTAACAAAAGATAAGAACGGTGAAAATCCTAGTTCGAATCCTCTTAATTTTCCATATAAGATTTTTCTTACAGATAATTCAAAAAACAGTATTTTTAAATTTGATTCAAATGCGCTTACAGATACTGTTGATTCTAATATTTCTAAGACTGAATACGGTACAGAATCAAAAATCTTTGCTGTAAATGATGATTCAGGATTTACGAATCTTGAAAATGAAGATGGTTTTACAATCACTTTTTATGCACCTGACGGAAGCGGACTTGTATTAGGATCGGTAAACTGGAAGAAAAAATATCCTACCTGGACTGGAACTATTGATTCTGACTGGACAAACACCTCTAACTGGGCGGGAATCAATGACCTGATTACGGAGGGATCGATTTCTTCGTTAAGCAGTTTGAGCGGATATAATATTGTACTTACAAATGGACTTCCTAATTATCCGGAAATAAAGGATGGGCAGGATGTTTCTGTAAAAAAGCTGGTAATTGAAGGCGGCGCGGAATTCAAGGTTTCTGGCGGAAGTTTTACAGCTCAAGAAAGCATTGTTGTAAAAGGTGAATACGATTTTGGAATTTCAGAAGTTGATGTTTCTGGCGGAAGTTTAACAGCGGCAGAAATAGAAGTTCAGAATAACAGTGAATTTAATTTATCTGGCGGAGAGTTACATACTGATCTGCTTTTTATTAATGGAAAAAATGACAGCAGAAAAACGGAATTTAAGTTTTCTGGTGGAAGTTTTACTGGGAAAAATGGCTCCGGCTCTTATGCAGATTTTAAGGCTGTTCAAAACGCCTGTACAAATTTAACGGTTGATTTGTTTGAAGTTAAGAATTTTACGCTTTCTGCAGGCAGTGTAACTTCTCCTGTATTTGATTTGAATCGAACCGTTCTTAGAGTTAATGGTACTTACGAGAATTCTGGTGGCTCTGTATACACAAAAATGCGCTACTCAGAGGATTGTTCTATTGCCGCTGCAACAGCTGATGCCGGTACCTGGGTTTTTGTTGCCCCGGAAGCAAGTGATAAATGGGTTTACGTAAAACCTGTCACAAATCTTAGTTATAATGATGTGATAATATCGCTTTCCTCCATAAAGCAGACTTGTATAGGCGGAGATATAAAAGCAAACTCAATTGAAATAAATACAAGCGGTGTTTCAAATGACTCTCTTGTAGTTTTTTCTGATTGTACGGTTGATTCTCCTGTAAGCTATTCATTATCGTTAGATGGTCTTACATTTTTAACAACGTATACAACTACGTCAGGAACATCATCATCTGAAGGTCCTCATTCAATTGAATTTAAGCAGACGGTTAATACGAATGCTTTTCCGCTTAAGACAAGCGGCGAAGGAAGCGTAAAGTTTAGTGGTGCCGTTACGGCTGGAAGTCTGTCTGCGGATACAGAGGTTACGCTTGCGGCAGATATAACGGTCAGCGGAGCCATTGATTTTTCAAAATCTGTTACTTCAGAAGGACCTGTAACTATTACTGCTGACGGCAATATTACATTTACAGATGAACTTTTGGTTTCAGGGACGTTAAATTTGGTTTCCGGGGTTGCCGGTACGCCGGAAACGGTTACATTTACTTCAACTGTTGATTCAGAGGCGGGGGGTGCCGGCTCTATAACGGGTGGAAGCGAAGAAATTCCAAGTCTGACTGAATTAAATAAAAGCGTGGGCTCAAATAAAGCTCTGGATTCGATTTTATTTTATGGCGCTGTAACAGTAGAAAGCGGCTGTTCTCTTATAAAAACAGGCGGAGTGGCAGGAAAATACGCAGAGTTTAAAGGCGGTTTTAGCGGAACGCCGGACATTTTACTTACCGGAAATGCAAAAATTTTCGATGATAATACATTCAATTCGTTTAAGGTAGATAATTCTGCAATTTTAAGGGCAACAGAAGTCCTTTTTGAAGACGGAAAGACTCAGCATTTTTATACAGCAGTTGATGATGTTTCAGTACCTCCCGTTTCTGTTGAAATTTTTAAAGGAAATGAAGAAGGACTTCTCTCACTCTCTTCTATAAATAAGTCTGACTCAAAATGGTCTGCAATATTTGAAAACACTCCGACTAACAAAAACTTTGCATATACGCGGGTTTCTTATTCAGAGTCTGTTGACTCTGCCGGAAATGCAAACGATCTTCGAATACTGCCAAAGGCTGCTTATGTTGATGAAGGAACTTCCGGTACGACATTAAGCTGGTTCGCTCTTGTGTCCTATAAATGGATTGGCGGTGCTTCTGGCTTGTGGAGCACTCTTGCAAACTGGACGGATGTTTCTGGCAATTCTGTTTCTTATCTTCCTGTCTATGATGATGAAATCTGTAAGATTGAGTTTGTTTCTGACTTTGATTTTGAAAATGCATTTACAGGTGTTTCGCCGGCTGTAACAGAAATAAAGCTTGATTCCATGAAAATTGCCAGCGGAAAACGTTTTGCGCTGGCAGACGGTAATCTTACGCTTTCGGAAATAGAAATTGATGCGGATGCAACTTTTGCCCTTTACGGAAAATCCGGGCAGACCGTAAGTGTAAGCGCAATTACCGCGGATTCTGATTCTGCAATAGAATACTATGATGACGGTAGTTCTGCCGTTGCTGCTACTCCTGTTTTTGCTGTGGAAACGTCTGTCGGCGCAAAGGTATTCAAAAATCTTTCTGTAAAACAGACGGCTTCGGGGTCAAGTTTTGATTTTGATACGGCGGTTTCTGCAAAAAGCATAGACTGTACTTCTCCTGTAAGTTTTTCAGGGGATGTTCAGACTACAGAAAATCAGGATTATGCCGGCACCGTAACTCTTACCGGCGCCGTTTCCTTTAAGGCGGGCGATTCTTCAAATTCCAGTTCAGAAATCAATTTTGCCGGCGGCGTGTCGTGCGGTGGAAATGCGGTTTCTGTAGAAACAACTGGAAACGCTGTATTCGGAAACAGTTCGTCCCCTGCTTCGGGTTTTTCAGGAGATTCTGTAGTTCTTTCCCTTGTCGGAAATGCAGAAATTTACGGCGATAACAGTTTTTCGTCATTAAAAATAGATAATTCATCTTATGGTGCCGAAACTACGGTAAAATTTGAGGGCGGAAAAACACAGACGGTTACCGGTGAATTTTCAGTTTTGGGAGCGGACTCAAAACCTGTAAATCTTTTAAGTTCTTCATCTTCTGCATGGAAGATTGATGTTACAGCTGCGGTAGCTGCGGATCCGACTAAAATCAATGTGTCGTATGCGGCTGTAGAAAATTCAAATTCAATTTATGACAGCATTATTGCGGAAAACAGTACTGATAAAGGAAAAAATACAAACTGGAACTTTGCAGGTGTTGAATATGTCTGGAAGGGAATAAATTCATCTTTGTGGACGGACAACGGAAACTGGGAACCGGCAACCGTGCCGGGCTCTAAAGCTTACGCAAAGATTGAGGCAGCTTCTAATAATCCAAAACTTACTCTGGATATAGAGGCTGCAAAAATTACTGTTGATTCCGGGGCAGTTCTTGAACTGCAGGGATATTCAGTTAGCCTGCCAGACGGTTCTTCTGCCTCGCCGACCTTTGTGAACAGCGGAACGGTTAAGCTTTTTGGACTGGCTACTCAGTCAGTGTCCGGAACAAAATCCAACGCATCTGAAAGCCTTGTAGAATACAACGGAACTTCTTCCAACGCAGTTACAAACGCGGCATGGGGCTCGGAATATGCAAAACTTGTAATTTCATCTGCGGCGGACTTTTCGCAGAACTTAAACGTTTCAGAAAGCCTTGCTATTTCCCCATCCGGTACCTCTTCTGCCGTGCGCCTTAATGGAAACGTAAGTGCAGGAAGTTTTTCTGGTGCCGCCTTGAACCTTACGCTTGGCGAAAACTGTTCTGAATTCAATATAGCAGGCGCAGTATCTCTGACAGGTTCAGTAACATCTTCTGCGGATTCCATCGTAATGTCGGCAGGAAACTGGTCTGTCTCTGACCTGTCTTTGACCGGAAAAACAGTTTCTATTTCTGGTAGCTTTAGTACTTCGGAAGCTTTTGTGTGCAATGCAGAGGCATTCTTTAACGGGGAATTTGTTCAGAGCGGCGGAACCAGCACATTCAGGAATAATGTCTCATTCAGTTCATATAGAACAGACGACGGACTTGTTATTTTTGACGGTCAGGGAACACAGTCGGTTTCAAAAAGTCCTTCAACTGCGTCGGGTGCAGAGATTTCTTTTGCAGATGTTCAGATTGGAACGGCTTCCAATACAGCTCTTGAACTGATTGCGGCACTTGATTTTACTGTAAGCGGAAAATGGGAATCGCATGCGGCCTTTAAGGCTTCTTCAGGAACTGCAACATTTACTGGCGATGTAGAAATTACAGGAAGCAGCGAATTTTACGGATTCTGCTATAAAAAAGCCGGCGGAAAATTAGAATTTAAAAATGCAAATAAATTTGAAACTCTTGAAATTGATGCAGAGGGCGCAGAAGTTACGTTCCCGGCAGGGCAGGCAAACTGTCAGGTTGTAAGTACGTATCTTAAGATGTGCGGAAAAGAAGGCAATTTCCTTACCTTAAAATCTTCTTCAGGCGGCAGCCAGTGGTATATTGAGTTCAAGGGCGATGGAATGGACTTAAATGCGTCCTATATATATTACATAAAGATTTCGGACTCTTATGCGGTGAAGGAACTTGTCGCAAGGGAAAGTAAAAACGAATACAACAATACAAACTGGATCTTCCCGGCAATGCGATTTGTACTTACTCTTGCAAAGCCGGATTCAAACAGACTTTACCTTATGTTTGACAGAAAAATTGATCTTTCCCGCTCCGATATAAAGTCTACGCTGGTATTCCTTACAGAAGACGGCGCAGATTCAGGGCTTTCAATTGATTCATATTCAAAATATGCAGAAACTTCTGAATATACTTCTATCCTGTGTACGCTGAACAGAAACCTTACAATGGCTGATTTAACGGATGTCTATATTGCCTACAGAAGTTCCGGTTCAAGCATAATATGTGATAAAGATGGAATTTCGCCACAGGAATATTACGGACATTCCATAACAGATTTTGCGCTTGACCTTATAACTCCTCTTTACGGATATGACAACAGGCATACGGAATATGATGCTGAACAGTTTAAGGAAAATATAAATGAGGGAAGCTGGACAATAAGAAACTGGGATGCAGATCAGGGAACGGACGGAACGCTTTTGCTTGGAACAGATATCCTTATTTCGGTCGTTCAGAATATTTCAACTCCGTCAGAAAAACTGGCACTGTATTTTGATAACAAGCCTGCTTCTGATTCCGTTTCTGTTGAATTAAATAAAAGGACGGGCGGTTCGTACAGACTCTGGATTCCGTCAAAGACAAGCGAAGGGACTGCAGTTCCTGTCCTTGATCAGCTTTCGGAAAAGACAAATGATTCGTTTGAGAAAGAAGTAGATGATTCCGGCAAAAAGAACATTAATTTTGTGCTGAAAAAATCTTATTTTGCAGATGGAAAAATGAAGTCCGGCGATCAAGTCTCTTTCCTTTTTGGTCTTGAAGATTTTGAAGTCTGCCATGAACCTAAAATAAATTATTCTGGTTCCGGGGTTGTGTTTGATACGTCAGAGAAAAGTCCGCTGTTTTCTGTGCGCCTTAAAAAGTCTGGGGATTATTCTTCTGTCGATTTATGGTCGTTCAGGTTAAAGGATGTAGTCCAGCAGCGCGGTGGCGTTACAGTAATGAATAACGTGATTAACGCTTCTTCCGGCGAAGAGGCTTACATAAAAGTAAATATGACGGAAACCGGTCCTCTTAGCGTTGTTGTCATGACTCTGGATGGAAATGTCGTTCAGTATCTTCATCATGGAACGGCGGTTTTTGGAGACCATATGTTCAGCTGGAACGGACGCACAAAGAGCGGAAAAACTGTTGCCCGCGGAATGTATTTTATCCGCGTATTTGGAAGCGGAGTTGATGAGACTAGAAAGGTAATGGTTGTTAAGGACTAGTAAAATCTTTATAATGGCTCATGTATGAACTCAAAAGAACGGCATTCACAAAGATTTGAAGATATGGGACGCTTTTTAGCACCGGATTTGTGTGCCCTTCCTGGAATTGTTGAAAACATCAGTAGGGAAGGCTGTAAAATACGGTATCAGTTTCCTGTAACAGTCGATGTGGATTATGATTACGATGTAAAGATAACTTTTGCCCGTGCAGCATCTGATTCCTTTCAGCTTGTGTGTCATCCTCAATGGGTAAGGGAAGATGGTAAATTTACAGAAATAGGGTTCAAGATTCTTCCGTCAACGGATTATTCCCGTCTGGCTGTTTATATTAATCAACTTGAAGAAGACAGTACTGCAGATGACATAGATATTCAGCTCAGCGATTCAGTCTGTCAGATAATTAAATAAGATGAATTCAATAATGAAAAAAGGTGCGGCTTTTCTGGCTTTTCCGGAAATGCAGGGAATGCTGCTTACAGAACTTTCGGGGCGCCTCAACTTTACTTCAAAGCCGACTGCAGTTTACGGTGACTTATTATATTTTGAAGATTTTCCTGTTGATTCAGTAAAAAATGAAAACGATTTGCCTTACTGGTCGCGCTGTACAATGCTTGAACCGCAGGTTATATCTTTTGAATCAATCGGCGAGGCTGCCTCTGCATTAAAATCGATTCAGAGGAGTTGGGCGCCTTACCAGTATCAGTTTTTCAGGCGCGCCAATTTAATTCAGGAAAAGCTTCCGTACGTTAATCTTAAGGTAAGGAAATTTCCTGTAAAAATCCCGAATTCTCCAATTGGGCTTTATACTTTAATTGATGAAAAAACTATGATTGCTAGCGCACGTACTTCCAGCTTTATTCCGGCAGGGCAGCTTGTTTTTGAAGAAGACCACGAAAATCCGCCTAGCAGGGCATACCTTAAAATTCAGGAAAGCCTTACAATGGCAAACCTTCTGAACGGAACTCCACTTCCAAAAGCCGGTGATCACTGCTTTGAAGCAGGCGCATGCCCCGGCGGCTGGACATGGGTTCTGGTAGGACTCGGCGCCAGCGTTTACGCCGTTGACCGCGCAGAACTTGCTCCGTCATTAATGGCTCACCCGCTTGTGCAGTTTCAGGCTCATGATGCGTTTACATTAAAGCCTCAGGACATTGGCGCCTGCGACTGGGTTTTCAGTGACGTAATCTGTTACCCTGAGCGTCTTTTAAAATGGGTGAATGAATGGCTTTCAAGCGGACTTGTGCGCAATATGATTTGTACAATAAAAATGCAGGGCGAGCCACAGTGGGATGTAATAAGGCAGTTTGCAGAAATCCCGGGTAGCAGAATTGTTCACTTAAACTACAACAAGCACGAACTTACCTGGATTCACACTCAGCTTGAAGCTGCGCAATAAGTTCCGGAAGTCCGTAAACATTTTCCAGCTTGAAGACTCTTCCTGGATGCGGCGGAATCCCCTTGAATACAGAATTTGCATCCGGTGTCAGAGGTTTTCCGTTTTTACTACCAATCAGAACGGCAGTTCCGCCGATGGCTTTGTATCCGTCAGTGTATTTCTGCATGTCATCCAGAAAAAGTGCATTGTCGATTGTAGCGCCCGCAAGCTCCAGCGCTTTTTCAAACGCAGAAGCATATGGTTTTCCTAAAAGATTGCAGTCCCTTATGTCACATATTGCATCAAACTGGTCGCTGACATTAAGTTTTTTAAGTACGCGCTCTGCGTGTTCTCGCGGTGCGTTTGTGCAGATGACTTTTGGAATGTTAATTGATTCCAGAAACGGCCGCAGTTTTTTATCTTCGTTCAGTTCGTCGGCTTCGTTTTCCGGGTGAACATGTGCAAAAAATCCTTCTACATCAGTTAATCCTTCGCTTCTAAGCCATTCCAAAGTTGTAGAAAAATTGCGGATATTCTTTTTTCGTATTTCAGCTGCTTCTTCCATGGAAACTTTAAAAAAATCTGCAACGCATTCCATCATGCGCCTTGTAATTCCTGCATCCATAGCCGCAGAAGCCGGGTAAAGCGTGTTGTCCAGGTCAAAAATCAAATGTTCAATCTGCATGCTTTAATCATATAGTATTATTTGTTTGCAGTGAACCCTGTATATCTCCCTATTACAAAGTTGACATGTCAATTTTTTGCAGAATATTGATTTTTTTTATTTCTTAACGGATAATCTAACAAATGCAGGAAAAAAGTAAAAAATTAAAAAGATTATCTGATGGTTGGACATTTATAGAAACGTTAATTGTAATGTCTATTATTTTGCTGTTATCAACGACAGTTGGATTTAGTGCCGTGAAGCAATTAGATAAAGCAAGGGTTGTTGCAGCGAAAAATCAAATCGAAACTTTAGGACTTGCTCTGGATTCTTATTATTTTGATATTGGACACTACCCTTCTGAAACTGATGGTTTAAGTGTATTATGGACAAATGTTCTGATGGAAGAAAAATGGAATGGACCTTATTTAACGAAAAAGATTCCAGCAGATCCTTGGGGAAATAATTATGTATATATAAGTCCTGGAATAAATGGATTAGGATATGGAATAATATCGTATGGTAAAGATGCTGTGGAAGGTGGAGACGGTGTTAATGCGGATATCTATTCATGGGAATAAAGCGTTTTCTATGATAAGTGCATTAATATCAATATTATTATCTTCTTTTTTTCTCTTATTAATATTAAAACATACACAGCAATTATTAAGATATTCTGGAAAAATCTCAGATAAAGTTGAAAGTGTTCAAAGAGAATATAATGCTAAAGCTCTTAAAGAAATTAAAAAATAATAATTGTGGTTTTTCATATATAGAATCAATTGTTGTTCTTGTTTTAATGTCTGTATTTCTAACAGTATTGTCTATTTCAACTTTTGTATGTATGAAATCAATTAGGAAAGTATATGTTCGCAATAGGGAAACTACTATTTTGTTGGAAAATCAGAAGAAAATGAGGATGTACATAAATAGTGTTAAAAATCCTTTTTGGGAAAAAGAGTACGTTCCCGATTTTTCTGAGAATAAAATATTTTTGCCATATAATACTGTTGAAGATAGGGAAGCATTAGAATTAAATGAAAATTTTCTTATTAACGAAGTTGAAATTTTAAGAAATTCTATGATGCTTCCAATAGGGATATCCGTCTCATATTCTTATAATGGAAATAGTTATAAAATGGTTCAAAATTTTGCAAGTTTATATCAAGAGGTTGATAGGCTTGAATAATAAAAAATCTGGTTTTACAACATTTTTTTCACTGCTATTTTTTTGTTCTTTATCCTGTGTTTTGTTTTCGATTACTTTATTAATTACGTCGAGTAATAGAAGAATTGTAGCGGAAGATGAAAAAATAAATCAACGAGATATAATCGGAAATGTTTTTTTGTTAGTTGCTGATAAAATTTATAAAGATTTGCAAAATAAGACAGAAAATTCTAGGTTTGATGAATTATGGGAGTTTAATAATACTGAAATAGAAAATTGCAAAGTTATTATACAATCGGATTCCGGGTTAATTAATTTATATAATATGCCTATTGGATTTCTAAAATCTGAAAAAATTAGAAATATTTTATCAAAATATGATACTACTGTTTGTGATGGTGAACTGGATGTTTTTACTAATGTAGGCAGGCTTTTCTGGAATTTTGATTTATTAGTTAGTGAATCTGATAAAAAGCGTGATTTTTTCTTTTTTACTCCATTAAATCTAAATACAATCGATCCGATTTTCTTTAGAGAATTTATAAAACGTATGGAACTAGATGATTCTATTTATTGGAAGAAAAAACAATTGTTTGTAAACAATCAATTTCTCAGGGATGATGTTGAAGCCTTGTTTTATTATGGATTAGAATATGACAGATTAAAAAAAATTTTTATTTTAGATGGGATTATTAATGTAAATTATGCAACCGAACAGGCATTGGAACTAATATTAAATTATGAAGAGTTTGCTATAAAAAATGTTGATGCAAAAATAAAGTCATTAATGGAAATTCGACAAAGAAGAGCAATTACTAAGAAAGATATATGTATGATATTTAGAATTTCTGATAATGATAAATTGTTTTATTATTTAGGTGTAAAGAGTAGCTTATGGAAGATTATAATTGAAGGAAAATATGAAAAATGTATTTATGAAATTTTTATAAACAATAGTTCTATATACAAAGTAAACGAGCAGTGGATCTCATTATGAAAAAATATATATTTATTTCATTAGTGCAATTTAGACATTATCTAATCGATGTTTCAAAAGTAAATAAAAAATATCAACAAAAAGCCGCCGAGTTTAAATTGCGGTCGTTATATCCCTGTTCTCCTGAAAATGCAGTATACGATATTGTTGATAATGGAAATAAAAAAATAGGAATAGCAACGACACTTGATAATTTTAATGATTATAAAGATATAATTTTGGTTTCTCCTCTGATTTTGATAAAAAATGCTGTTAATGATGGAATTTGTTTTTTTTGTGTAGATAATTCTTTTTATTATTTGGATGTTATTGATAAATGCATAATTAATTTTGAAATATTTAGTAATTTTGATGTGTTTAAAGAAGCGTTTAGAAAAAAAATGCTTTCGGATGATAAAAAAAATAAATATTTTTTTATTTTTGATGATATTAAAGAGAGTCTGGTTAAAAATTTTTCAGAAAATAAAATTTCAATAGTTGATGTAAGAAAACGATATGATAAAAAAATCATATTAAAGTCAGCTGTTTTTTGTCACCAAAATGATTTTAGAAAACCTGTATATTTATTTCTTTTTATTTTCGTGATAAGTGTATTTATAAATATTTTAGTCTTTAATAATCTTTCAAAAAATAAAAAATGTTTGAAAAATTTAAAACAAGAGTATATGTCAAAGAAAAAAGACGTAAATAATACTCACAAGAATTTAAAAAATAATGATAATAAGCAAATATCGATAGGTTGTATCGTGGGTAATGTTTTGTGTGCTTCAGATACAATAAAACTAAATTCTTTTTCAATAAAAGGAAATGCATTTCAATTTGAAGCAGAAAATGCTATGGCAATATCAGTTCTTGAGTTTTTAAATCATACAGATCTATTTGAGGATGTAATAATTATGCAGTCTGAACCGTTTGAGTCTCAGGAGAAATTTATAATTTCGGGAAAAATAAAATGACAGTAAGAGAGAGAAAATTACTAGTTGTATTATTATTACTTTTATGTATTGTTTCAATTTATCACTGCTTTTGCCTAAAAATGGATAATATAAACTGTATACAGGAAATCCATTTGACAAGGGAAAAAATAAACAAATTAGAAAATTTGACAGAAGAAAAAAATATAAAAGAAGATATTGCTTTTTCAGAATTAATGAATTTAATTTTTGATGAACTGAAGCAGTTTAAGATGATTCCTTTTAGGTATAATAATTCAAAAGGCTTTATTGAAGTATTTATAAAAACCTCTGAGTATGATTTGTATAATTATTTATTGAGCAAATTAAATTATTCAAGTAACTACTTTATAGATTCTTTTTGGTTTAAGGAATCTAAAGGAAGTATTGAGGTTAGAATCAGATATGTGCCAGATAATTGTATTTATACGTCTAAAAAATTTGAAATATGTAAAGAAAAAATCTTATCAAATATAAATACCTATTCTTGTGAGCAAAATAATGTCGTCGAAGAAAAAAAAATCCAAAATGGCGATGAAATATTTAAAATTATAGGTTCAATAAAATCAAAAGATAATGTAGGATATCTCTATATAAAAAAGTTAGAGGGTGGAAAAATATTAAAAGTGTCAGAAAAAGAGATTGATTCGGTTTCTAATAATTCTTATATCATTAAAATTGATGGGATTTATTATGAAATTAAAAAGTAATTTAATAAAATTATCTGTCGTTCTTCTTCTTTTACAGGGATGCAATTCATTAAAAAATGCAGAAATAAGAAACATAAACGGGATGATTTATAATTATGAAAATGAGCCCGTATCAGGAGCATATGTATATCTGGATGATAAACAAGTTGGATCATCTGATATGTATGGTAGATTTTACATAGATAATTTTATTCCAAACAACAATATAAATATAAAAATATCAAAAAGTGGTTATGAAACTTCAACAATAAATGTTTCGCTTCAGAATTCAACACAGTTAATATATGTAAAAATATATTCTAATAATGAATTATTAAAAGAAGCAGAAGATTTAATTAAGAATCAGAATTACGAGCATAGTTTAGGTTTTATTTCACGTTATGAGATTTCAAATGGTGCATCGATTAGTTCAGAATATCTTAAGGCAATTGTAAATTATAAGAAAAAAAATTTTGAAGGAGCTTATACTATTTTAGAAAATTTATTAGCAAATGGTAGTGAAGACCCTTATATCTATCTGTTTATTGCTGATGTTTGTGAATATGGATTAAAAGATTTTGAGAAAGCTAAATATTATTTAGAGAAATATTTAGTAACTAAATATGATGATTTTGTAGATGAACGGTTGAGAGAACTTACATGCAATCCTTGATTTTATTATTGTTTATTGGAACTTCGGTAGTTTTATGTATTTCTGATATAAGAGAATATAAAATACCGTTGCCAGTTTTATATATCGGATTTGTTTTAACTGTTATTTGTACAGTTTTTGTTAATCAAAAAAATCTTAAAAACTCAATTGTAGGTATGGTTGTACTTTTTGCAATTTATATATTGGTATTCCTAATTTTACCAAATGGTTTAGGCTTAGGGGATGTGCAATATTCTTTATACTGCGGTTTTGTTTGTGGATTTCCAAATATACTATTTTCAGCAATTATAGCTTCATTTCTGGGGATTCTATATTATCTAATATTTTTTTTGAGGAATAATAAATCAAAAATTAAGATACCTTTTATTCCATTTATGTTCATTGGGACAATACTTGCAAAGTTTATAAATATGGAGATTTTTTATGCGTAGGTTTCTTTTCTGTTTTATATTTTTGATGTTACATGGTGCAATTTTTGCTTTCGAATGTAAACCTGTCAGATTAATTAAGGGGACAATGAATAAAGGCATTCTAACCGTACAATATCTATTTCCTGAAGGAACGACTATAACAAATGATTTTAGTACAAAGGGAGAAAGATATTTATATTATGTAATTTTTGCATCGAATAATGGTTCTGAAACATATGGTAGTCGTTCTAATACGGACATTTTGGAATCTAAGTTAGAATATTCTGATGTAACAAGACATAATGGTCAACAATCAATTCCTGTAATTGTAGGAAATAATCCTTCAAAAATTTCTCCTAAAGCTACTCTGAATGGTGATTTTGTATTAAAACATGGTTTTACAGGTAGTAGCTCTCCTTCTCTGTTTGATTCCATAAGTTATAATATAACAGAAAAAATTCGTACTTATAAATATATATGTGTAGCTATTGTAACTTGTTACTGGGATACTCCTCAAACAGGGAGTGCTGAATTGTATCAAAATTCAAAAATACAGAAATTTGAGTTAAATAAAAATCCTCCTTCTATATCAATGAATGATATAAAGATATCTGATTCTAATTTACTCGGAGAAAAGTATTATACTAAGAAAGATTCAGTGCAATTAACTATTACTGATAAATATAAAAAATATATAGTAAATGACACTTCTGTAAATTCTAACTCACCTGTAACTTTATCCGAGGGGGTGAATATAATTAAAGTAAAAGTTGTTGATTATTTATTTAATGAATCTAATATTTTGTCATTTAATATAGTAAAGGATAAAACAGGCCCTAAGGTAACGCTGGACTTTAGATCTGATTATGAAATAAATAATGGAATATATGAAAGTCCAAGTGGATTTAAGATAATAGGAATTGTAAAAGATAGCATTAAGGATGCAGATAGGATTGAGTATAATTGGATAGTTCTTGATTTTATGTCCAAACAAAAAATAGACAAGAGTTATTATACTGTAAACGGTAATGAGTTTAATATTACTCAGCCGGGTAAGTATAGTGTGCAGTTAGAGTCGAAGGATTTTGTTGGTAATTCAGGGAAGAGTAAAACTGTTACATTAGAAATTAAAAGAGTTAAACCAGTTGTAAAGAAAATTTCTCTAACTCCGGTAGTTGAAAAATCAAATATAACTAAAATTAAAGTTGCATGGGAGACAGATACAGAAGATAAGTATATTTCGTATTCTAAATCTAACCTGTTTTATAGAATAAAAAAAGAAACAGATGCGGACAGTGGTAGTCCTGTTGTCGTACCGATACAATCAAGAAACAGTCTATTTATAGATTTAAATGAATTAGATTTGAATAGAAATAAAAGGAATACTATAGAAGTTTGGGTTGAATTGATTAGTCCATATGGAGTTTCTTCTGATAAAAAATTAGAAACATTTGTGATTCCTGCAAAATTAAGAATAGAAAATATAGACACCAGAGAAGAGAATGAAAATATTTATGTGTCAATAAATTTAAGTAATACACAGCAGGAATTAGAGGATTATGAAGAAATATATATTTCAAGATTGCCTGATGAAAAACACATTTCGGCCAATTTACAAGGAGATTTTTATAAAGAAAAACTGGAAGATATTTCTGTAAATGGAATAAAAACAGACATATTACCTGTAAGTTCAGCTTGTGGACATCAATATATTACTTATGGAGTTACAGGAAAGATTAAAGGTATAGAAGAAGTTGAAGGTCAAAATTCTAAGTCTATAATGTTGCCTAATACAAAAGGCTTTATTGAGTATGACATAAAGGATTCCGAAGGAACCGAAATAACTTTAAATACCCAGGATACAGTTAATCTTCAAAATAATTTAGTAGTTAATAAAGATGGAAAAGTATCTTTGAATATACGAGGATTTGATTATGATTTAGATGAATGGAATCTATCTTTGTATAAAGTAATAGATTTTTCTGGGGTTGTTTGCAAAAAATTAGAATTCAATCAGCGTTTGTTAGAAAATAAAAAAGTTGAAAATATTGGCTTACTTTTAGATTATGGAAATAATTCTTATGTATTTGAATGGCAGGAGAAAAATAAGCAAGGTGACACGGAAACTGTATACAGTTCTCCATTCACATTAGAAATGACAGAAAATCCATTAAATAAAAATGGTTATTTAATAAAAATTGCTAATACACTAGGAATCAATACTGAGTATGTTAGAACAAGACCTGGCGAAGAACTGATATTTGAAACGAGTTCGGGAGATGTTGTTGCTTGGTCCTTTGGAGATGGCTCCAAAGAGACAGGTGCAAGGGTCTTTCATAGATATCACCAGAACGAAAATCAGCAGACTGATAATTTTGTTTATAGATTAGAAGTTGAATCAAATAATATTAAGCTAGCAGACTTTAATGTAAGAGTAGAAGATACGCAGCAGGGTGCTTTATTAGAAAATGAAGTATGGAGAGGAAAACATTTTATTTATGGTACAGTAATTGTTCCAGAAGGAATAAAACTGGAAGTAAAAAAATCAGAAATTGAAGAAACTGAAATTTTTCTAGAAAATTCAAATTACGCAGAAAATCCGGCATCTTTGTATGTACGAGGAATGATAAATGTAAAAGAATGTAAGAAAATAACTGTAAATAATGGAATTTTCAAAAAAACAGGAATTTTTATAGAGAATAACTCTGAAAATATAATAAATAATACATCAATTTCTGGATTAGAGAGGGGAATTGTTGTAAAAGCTGGAGGGAATCTGCTATTAAAAGACGTTTCAATTGATTCATGTGAAATTGGAATTCATAATTTTGGTATTTTAAAGTTAATAGATTCCAATATAGAAAACAATTATGAATATGGTCTAAAAGATGAATATGGAGCGAGCCTTTTACAAGATGAAAATAATACAATTAAAAATAATGTTATTAATCATTATCTTATAAAATAAATTTAAAAATATTTATAAAAAGTATATGAGGAAAAGATGAATACCAAGCTTAAATTTGTAATAGTATTTTTATTTGCAGCGATTATTAATGTTTTTGGAAGTGAAAAAAGTAATTACTACACATATCATTCTTTTAATACATCTGTAGAAAATCCAGATTGGTATGCTTTTGATGGAATTGATAACACAGGCTGGAAAGTAAATGAAAATGATAAGGATGGTTGGTTTGAGTATAGATTGGCTGAACCTGTTTTATTAAAAAATATAACACTTAATTGTAAGCTAGAGGAATATAACTGTCTGGAAATATTGCTCAATGCAGGAAATGGATATCATCATCTGTGTGAATTTAATGGAACATTTGACGGTTGTAAAGAAATATATGTATCAGAAAATGAAGGCTATATAGAAAGCATATTATTTTTTCTAAGCGGAAATACTAATGTTGGTGCGTCGGCTATATATGAAGTTGAAATAGAAACCAGGGATGATTTTTTGTTTGGAAAAGAAGAAATTCAATCTGTAGAAGAAAATAAAATCGGCAGATATAAAAAAGAAATAATATATAATTTTTATGAAGAAATAGATTTAAAGGTTATAAAAAGTCAAAAAATTTTGAATCACAACAAAATAAAATATTGGAATGGCAAAAGCTGGGAAAAATTAAATGTAAGAAAGAATTTGCGCAATATAATCTGTGATTTATGGAATCGTTATGAAATTTTGGATAATGTAACGACTTCTAAAGTAAAAATAGAGGAGATTGATTTATTTTGGTCTATTATTGAATTAGGAACTGAATTTTGGGGATATGGAATAAAGCCTAAATGTGGAATATATCCTGTATTTGAAGAAACAGGGAATAAGAAATTAGGTGTAATAGAAAATATAGAAGAGGATACATATATTTTTGAAATTTGTAGTGAAGAAAATTATGATTCAATTAAAGTCTTGATAAATGGTAAACAAACTGTCCTTAAAAAAAGTGTATTAAACAAAAATATATATGAAGCGGAACTGATTATAGAAGATACAAAAAAGACCGGAGAAAATCTCTATATAGAGTTAGATTCTGACTATTCGGTAAAGTTTACAAGGCTCGTAGAAAAGAATTTAAATGGTAAAATAAATGCTCAATCTTATGAAATTAAAAATACAAATATCAATCAATTCCCATTTGAATATGAATATAATTTTAAGTTTGGAAAACTCTATTCTTTAGAAATGATAAAATATGAAGGAGACTTTTCTGGCAGGGTATTCATTCATGATGAAAAATCTTATTTTGGATGGCAGGAAGTTGAAATTTATCAAAATGATGGTTCTATAGCATGTTTGGAAGGGATTGAAACAGATAAGATAAAAATTATTGCTTCGGATAATGACTGGAATAATATTTCTTTCTGGGGATCTGAGTGTACTTTAAGAAAAGAAATAAGAAATGATTCGGTTCTTCATAGATTTGTAGATCAGTCAGATGATTTTGAGGTTGTTACAGAAGATGGGTTAATTATAAGTGGAAGAGTTATAGATCCAATAAACAGAGTAACAATAAATGGTAAATCAGTTTCAATTGATCGTTATGGAAAATTTGAAGAAAAAATTGTTCCTGAAAAAGGGTATTCAACTGTCATAGTACAGTTTTTTGATAGATTTCAAAATCAAATAAATTATAATTTTGTAAAGAATGTTTATAGATATTCAGCTTTGCCTTCAATAGAAATTGACAGTCCTTTTGGTGATGTCCTGACAAATCGTGAAAAAATTGAAATTTCAGGTAGGATTGGGAATATTGAAAACGGAAAAGTTCTGTTAAATGGCAAGCAGATAGAACAAAAGGAAAATTGTTTTTATTCAGAAGTGGAATTGAAGGAAGGAGAAAACAATTTTACTGTTGAAGTTTTTGATGAATTTGGAAGAAGTTCAAAAAAACAAATAAAAATTAAAAGAGACACAATAGAGCCGACAGTTGAAATAAAATATCCACAAGAAAGTAAAATGAGTGCGTAAAACAACACAGAAAAAGGAGCGGATTTAAGGTGTAAACAGCCGATAAAAAATAAGGCGGTTAGCACATGGCAAAGAAACGACAGACATTCAGCAAGGACTTCAAGGCAAAAGTTGCGCTTGAGGCATTACGGGAAGAATCAACGATTCAGGAAATTGCAGTAAAGTACGGAGTACATCCAAACCAGATTTCACAATGGAAAGCGCAGGCGATTGCCGGAATGTCTGACATTTTTGAGCGCCCGAACAAGAAATCAGAGGAAGTACGCCGGCAGGAAGAAAAAGAAAATGAGTACCTGAAAACCATCGGTGAACAGAAGGTCGAGCTTGATTACTTAAAAAAAAAGTACAGGCAACTATACGGAATCGAGCCTCCTGCGTGGATTCATTAGACCGTACATTGAGCATAAGCCGGCAGTGCGGGCTGCTCGGAATCTCAAGAAGCCGGTATTATTACGAGCCATATTCAAGTCAGGATGAAAAGGACTTCAACCTGCTCGTGAAAATCAAGGAAGTCCAGACTGAGCATCCGTACTACGGGTACCGCAGAATCTGGCGGGAAATCAACAAGAACGGTGGCGACACTACAGAAACCACCGTACGACGTGTAATGAGGAGATTCGGAATCACGGCGATATTTCCAGGCAGAAACCTTTCCAAGGCCTCTAAATATCACAGAAAGTATCCGTACCTTCTCCGGAACAAGGTAATCAGATATCCGAACCAGGTATGGTCAACGGATATCACTTACATAAAGCTGCCGTCAGGTAACGTCTACCTTATGGCAATCATAGACTGGTTCTCAAGAAAAGTTTTAAGCTGGCGTGTGTTCAACACTATGGACGCGCTCCAGTATGCGAACCTTCTTCGGGAGACAATCGAAGAATATGGCTGCCCTGCAATCTTCAACACGGATCAGGGAAGCCAGTTCACATCTGATGTGTTCATAAAGGTTCTTGAAGATAACGACATCGAAATCAGCATGGACGGAAAGGACAGGGCTTTGGACAACATCAGGATTGAGCGTCTCTGGAGGAGCCTCAAGTACGAGGACATCTACCTCAAACGCTACGAGAACATGAAGGAGCTGAAGGAAGGAGTCAACGCCTACTTCAACTTCTACAACACGGCGCGCTTTCATCAGTCGCTGGACTACAACGTTCCTGATGAAATGTATAAATGCTTCCAGTACAGTGGACTGGAAAGGAAACAGGCTGCATAGATTTTTACACCTTAAACCGGTAGAAATTTTGTGTTGACAAAATAGCGCAGTTTA
>Ga0256407_10003119_pt1 | contig 30143 bp, 29 predicted proteins | sample RumenRJG_04DNA_FD_193489 | JGI IMG/M metagenome (GOLD analysis project Ga0256407, IMG submission 193489) | Bovine rumen microbial communities from Lethbridge, Alberta, Canada - RJG_04 | ecosystem: Host-associated > Mammals > Digestive system > Stomach > Rumen | place: Canada: Alberta...
TAGGATGTATTGAACGAGAAAGAGATAAAGCGATAGTTGGAATATCCTTACCGGGAATTTCCAACTATTTTTTTATCATCAAACTTATCAAATGGAGAATAAACCATGCCAGCGAATAAGAATGCCCTAATCAGGTACAAGACAATTGACAGATGCCTCAGGAACAGATACAGGAGATGGACCCTCGATGACCTCGTGGATGCCTGCTGTGACGCCCTACTAGATATGGATTATTCCGAGTTAAAAATTATTCTGATAATAATGCATAATTATTTGATAATCAGCACTTATTTTACAATCTCTCGGAGTAATATAATCTTTCTATAATGTCTTTTTTCTTAAAAGAGAACGAAGTCCTCCCTTTATGTTTTTGTACTTGCTAGTCGTTGGTACATCAATTGACTCTCGCTTGGAGAGGGCTTGTTCTAGTTCTTCCTTGCTTATTCCGAGATACACTCTAGTTGTTTCGATGCTTTCGTGTCCGAGATAAGTAGATATTTCCGCCAAGTTAATGTTATCCTGATACCAATGTGTACAGGCAGAGTGTCGTATTTGATGAGTATGCATATTTTCTGGCACTTCTGGATTTAATAGATGTGCTTTGCGAGAGTAAACTTTGAGTCGACTATTAACTGCATCTGTGCTCAAGGGAGACCTTCTACCTTTTACTCTGGAATAAAATAAGTAACTCTCCGAGCATGGATTGTTGCCATATTCTGTTTTGATAAGTTTTTTTAGGAGAGAGACTGTTGCGGTTGATAAGAGTAGGGTCCTTGCCTTGCTACCTTTTCCTATTACAATCACATATGGATTTGGTGATTCTAATCTTAAATCACAGATTTTGATATTGACGACCTCACTTACACGTCCACCTGTATCGTACATCATTGTAAATAGTGCTCTGTCTCTCAGAGAAGTGACATCTTCTCTATTCATAGTTGATAGCAGGTCGGACATTGCTTTTTTGCTAATACCTTCCACTTTCGTGCCATGGCCATGGTTAAGCATTTGTATATCCATAGCCTCCAAATAATATGGCGTAAATATAGTATTCTTTGATGACATATATTTCAGTAAAGATCTAATGGCTGACAGCCTGAGATCACAAGTTTTTCTTGTTACCTTTGCTGAAGTTATCCATTCTTCTAGCCATTCTCGTCTGAAGCATTTCCCATCCAACACCTCTGGGCTAACGTTCTTTTGGTCATCCAGGAAATCAAGATACAACGACAATGACGATTCATAAGTTTTTATAGTGTGCTCACTTCTGCGTCTCACTCGTGGCAGATAGATCATAAGCCAGTTGTTCATAAGCAACGTTACATCCTTTGCACTTTGTCTTTTTCCGTTTCTTTTCATAGCCTAAGTTTTTAAATTTTTCTATTTAGTATATTGTTGAAGGTCACATTCTTGGCATTAATAATATGCCTAGCCATGGATGGCGTAAAGTGATAATAATACATTGTAGACTCTATGTTTGCATGACCCATACTTTTGCTCAGATACAAAAGATTTTTATTAAAAACTTCACTGGCTGCAGGCCAGCTATTGATGTTGCTAAGAGCATAATGATGGCGCAAGTCATAAGGGATAGCATGCTCACGGTTATATAGGTACCACATCTGCGTAAAGTTGATGTCTAACCATGATGTAGAGTAATAATCTCCAGCAGCGTTAGGAAAGAAAACTTTTCTATTCGGTATGATTTGACCAATAATATTATTAAATGTTTTTAGATATTGAGCCAATGATGGGTGGATTGCTATTCTATGCTCGTTCAATCCTTTCGTTCGGCATATATTGATGACACCATTTTCAAGATCAACATCTTCACAATTAAGTTTGCAAGCTTCTTTAGTTCTTAGTCCTGATGAGAACATCAATCGGAAGATTGCTGGTACATTCAACATTCTTAATAATGATACTTTGTCATTGCGGGAGCAGGGTATATGATCACAAGCTATAAAGAAGTTCCCAATTTCATTCGCACTGAAGGTGTGTGGTTCTGTCAAACTTATATTCCTTGTGGAGATAGATGGAGCCTTTAGATCAATATGACCATGGGTAACCATATAAGCATATTTACATAATGAACTCATAAATGCAATCCGCTTGCCACAAGAAGAAACATTCTCATTTTCCTTCTGTTCGCACCATCGATCAATCATCAGTTGGGTCAGATCCTCCGATTCTGGATAATTTTCAGAGCAAAACATATCGAAGCAACGTAGGTTATAATCATATGCAGTGTTCCAGTGTTGAGAAGCCTTGCGATAAGCGACATAATTATATAATAGATTATTACATCTTGGGGATAATACAGACGGGAGTTTTGTTTTCTTCAATACTTTTGGTGGTTCGTGCTCTTTTATACATAAGCCAAAATCTGCAATAACATTGTTTATGGCACCAACATTTTTAAATCTCTTACAATATGACTTATTGCTCTCATCTTCAAAAGGAAATGCCCATTGATCCAATAAATCTTGACTTATGGATTGACTGGATTTGTCACAAAAATTATCAATAGATATAAGAGTTTGATGTAATATGGCATTATATAGCTTGTTTGCAATCAACTTCTTAGTTACGTCCATTAAAATTTCTGCTGCTTTACTAACATAGGGCATAATTACTGCCTTTGAGACATTCCCAGTGTGGATATTGCTGATATCGAGTGAGCATTTTCTCAGGTGTTCAATATCAGCATCAAGATAACTGTTGAGTGAAGAGTATGAGGTGTGACCCATTAATGCACTGACTGTATATCGTGATACGTCTTTAGATATGAGATCAGATGCAAATGCATGGCGGAACAGATGAAGACCTCGTCTACCACCACTCTTTCTAATTCCTGCTGCGCTCATAATGTTGTTGGCGACATTCCATAAACCATTGGAAGTCAGGCGTTTGTAAGGTGCTCGTACGGTGAGAAACAGATTGTCACTTTCTGATGCGGGACGCTCTTTTTCTACGTATTCGCAAATAGCATCTTTGACTAGTGGGCGTAGAATTAACATCAGTGGAGTTCCTGTCTTTTGTTGTGCGGCAATAGTAATCCTGTCATTTTCTAGATCAATATCATCGAGTTTAAGTGCAGCTATATCGCTAGTTCTAAGACCCGTATAATAAGCAAGAATACCAATTGCCTTTTCTCGAAGAGTCAACCCATCATTATATAGTAACGTCCTTTCTATTTTGTCTCTTTCTTCTTGTTTCAGATAGTCATAATTCTTTTTGCGTCTTGGTACTGACGGTAGTACAGCTATGATAAAGTCACAAGCTGGACAGATTTCATGGCATGCTTCTAAAAAGTGCATTATATGACGTCTATGGGACGGATCTCTCGATTCATGCGTTCCATCATAGAAGTAATCAAAGATGTTTTTTTGATCTTTAATCTCCTCTAATGAAGAAAAGCCTTTATTTTGAAAATGAAGACAAAATATTGAGCTTTCAGATTTTAATCGTGAAATAGCATTGTCGCTAAATTTCTTTTTTGTTCTATATTGAGATACTGCGTAATCAACAAGATTCTTATAATAATAACTTAGTTTGTTATAGCTAGCTTTCGATTGTAGAAGGAAACCGCTCGAACTTGAATTAAGTTTATATAGCCCACCATTTTCGACATAATATTTGAACGCTCCTAAACATGATCTTATCTGAGAAAGGTAACTTCTTGCTAACCTTGTTGTAAGGAGGTCGTAATAAGCTTCAAATGATGAGATTTCTGGAGATGACTCCACAGCAATAATCATTCTATTGATAATCAATCTATAGTTATCAATAGTACGTTTGCGATAGCCTTCATTTTTAAGGAGTTGTAGAAACTCAGGGTACAACTTTCTTATTTTGGTTACATCCATAATCATTATATTACAATGTATAACTTATATCTTTTGCAAGATATTATTATAACGGATTATGGAAGAGTAAAATGCAGATTTTTAGTTAATTATCATTGTTGTTAAGAATAATTTTTAACTCGGAATAATCCATGTCATACAGGGCTTCGGAACAGGCTTCCACCAAGTCTTCGAGCGTCCAACGGCGATAGCGGTTGCGGAGACAGTTGTCAATGGTCTTATAGCGTATCAACGCATTCTTGTTTGCTGGCATGGTCGTTTGCTTTTATGATTGTATTGATAAGTTCTGCATATGGTTCGCCGATGGGCAGTTCCTCTTCCAAATAAAGGGAACGCCTGATGCAGGTGGTGTGTTCCTTGGTCACTGGGTTATACCCTTTCTTCTCCACCTCCTTGAAATACATCCCCACTCCCCTGCGCTGCCACAAAGGCAGGTTGTTGTAGTTGATGGCGCGGGAGAAAAGCAACTCGTTCTTGCCAGCATTGGACAATCCGTCGATCTGCTTTTGAACATCACCTGCCGAAACACCTTCCTTTCGGAGCAGCCAATAACAGTGTGCGTTCAATGAGTTTCGGTGTGAGTCCTCCTGCCGCCATCGGAAGTAGTCAACCACATAGCCTGCGTTGGGCAGAGGTATTAACCGGCAGTCAAAGACCGCAGCCTTTCCGGTTTCCATGGAGAAGGCAACAGAGGCTTCTGCAGCAAGGATAGAAAGCAACTTCCGTTCCTTGCGGCCAAAAGTAGTGTCATCGATATGGAAGAGCAACGATATTTCATCGCTCTGGGTATAGCCGTAGATGATGCGGAAACCACAGTCCATCAGGTGGCGTAATGTCGCCACCATGGCGTCTCGGAATCTGATGTCGAAAGGCTTCTCCAAATCCCACTCCTTTTTCGTGAGACGGGTGAAGCCATGGCCGTCGAGACGGGCCACAACGTAGATACCTTCGAGCATCGTCCTGTCAAGTGACTGCTCGAAACTTCGCATCTGTTTGTCAAGGGTGTCGAAATCCATCTTCTTATTCTCTCCAGTCTGTTATCTCAAATTCATTATCATTAATTCTCACGAAAAAGAGTTTGTCAAAACCTTCGGCATAGTCGGGCAGTTGCAATCTGTTCTGTGTGCAGGGAATCGCCTTCACGGGGACTTTCTCCTCCCTTTTCTCGTTCCTGGCAATACATTCCCTCACTCTGCTTTGGAAAAATATGCCGATGACCTCATAGCCATGCGCCTTGGCATCGGGAATATACCTCTCCCTGTCGGTTTTCTCAGGGTTGGTGTTGTCGACCACGAAAGACAGCCCATGATCATAACACTCCTGGATTGCCTGCGATTCCCGGGGACGTGTGCGCAGGGTGTCGAGATTGATATGGGCATAACCATGAGGAGCCAACCATTCCTTGAAGAATGTGGTCTTCCCACTGGCCTGTATGCCGATGAACACGACAATCTGCCCGGTCTTCTTGATGTCAAAAGGAAGTGTCTTCATTTTACATTCCGAATTGCTGTTTCCGAATCTCTATCATCAGGTCATTGACAAAGTCCGTGTCAATCTTCTCACGGATGGTGGACTGTTCCATCAGCTGGTTCATCCGTTCCTTGTCACGTTCCAGCATCTCGATGATTTCCTCATACTCGAACTTGTGGTTGCGGACATCCATCAGGAACTGTCTGTCCTCGGTGCGCTGCAGGATCACTCCCCTACCCTCCGCTATCTCCGCAGCCATGTGCATCAGCCGGAAGCAGTGCATCATGTTCTTCGAGTCGTAGTTTTTGTCGAGGTTCGACTCATAGCGTTTCGGGTTGCGGTTGCTCACCCACTCTTGATACTCTGCATACTGACGGCAATGGGAAGAATAGCCGCTTTGATTGTAGGAGATGAAGCACATCGGACGGGTATGCTTGTCATCGATAGAGGAGAGCCGTATCTCATCGGCCTTAGCATCTTTCTTGATGACACCACGATAGCCTATGGGCACCATCTGCAACAGCCTTTCGATGACAGCGGCCCTTTCCGTTTCTCCATAATACTCTTGACAGAAAGATGTAAACCGCACGTCTTCTCTCCAATCCGGATAAGCGGCGGTGTGCGCCCCAAAGTCATAATATACGCCATAGATGTCGTGCATGTTGGGCACGTTGACAAGACCGCAGAACTCCTGATGTAGGCTGCGGTTGTCGAGCCAATCGCTGAACTTCGTACTGCCCTGGCCTTTGAAAGTATAGATAAAATCGTATGGGGTCAGGCGCTCTGTCACAGGGTTGACAATCTTCTTGTTCAGCCCCCGTGCCTTCTCTATCTGCGACTTGGCATAGCCGAAGAAAGGATTGAAGCACTGTTTGCTGATGAACTGGCCTCGTTGGTCGATAACCATCTGCATGATGGGATGGATGTCACCGAGTACCTTGTCCTCCGGCACAAAGAGGCTTTCCAACACCGTGGGGTTGGATTTCAGGAGCAGGCGGAGCAACTCCCCTATCTCATACCATGTGTTGTCGTGGCGGCTGTCAGTCACCTGAGGCTTGTAGCCGAAGCAACCGAAGAGTTCGTCACGAGTGCAGACATAGACACCGCTTGTGTCGATGTCGCTGTCCTCATTGTTGAGACCATATAAGTGGCTGCCCCGGATATATTCATAGAGCAACCGTCCGTCCTGACGGATAACATCAAAATTGTTCATCTCAATTACCTTTGTATTCAATGCAAGAGCAAAGATAGGCAATTTCTACGCATTCTATTTGCGTAGAACCCTAAAAATGTGTTTTTTTGATATATTTCTTTAAATTTTTACTTAACCACGCAAAAACAATGCGTAGTAGTGTCATAGCTTTGCACTCAGTTAGAAGAAAAGTGATCTTTGAATGAGTGAAACAAAGGTGGTGATTGCCGTAGTAAGGGGTTACTTCGTCTCGTAAACCGGAAAGGTGCAGGATTTCGATTTCTGACTACCCCTGTTGGATTATTCCAAAAGTCTCCTTGTGCCTGTAGCGTCCCACCTTTTACTATTTATCGTGAGTGCCGTAGGAGAGGATTGCTTCGCAGTGGTTAGAACGTCGAATTACGGATTCGAAAGTCGCGGGTCCGACTCCCGCCGCCAGTTCGCTGGTGTAGTTCAGAAAACCTCTTCGCCTGTTGCCTCACAAATAATAAGCAAGTGCCGTAGATAAGACTTACTTCGCCTGTTAAGCCGTGTGTCGCCGGTTCGAGTCCGGCCGTTGGAAGCAATTCCATGTAGCTCAGTCGGTAGAGCAACGTATAGTGTCTTTTCGCCTGTCGCCTTGCTTTCCATAAACATATTTGGCAAGTGCCGTAGATGAGACTTACTTCGCGTTGGGAGCCAAGGGTCGTCGGTTCGAGCCCGACCATGGAAGAAATTCCGTGTAGTTCAGTTGGTAGAACATTGTATAGTGTCTTTTCGCCTGTCGCCTTGCTTTTCATATTTCACAGCGGAGTGGAGCAGATGGTCAGCTTGCAAGTTTCATAAGCTTGAGGTCGCAGGTTCGAGTCCTGCCTCCGCGACAATATCAGGATGCCGTAGGACGACGGATACTTCGCTACCATCTGAGGGGAACTTACCGCGATACCCCGACCGTCTGTCCGCCCGTCGCTCCTGCCACCATAAGCGGTTGCCGTAGTGTAGAGATACTTCAAGAGTACAACTAATCATTGGACAGGTTTTCAAAACCGAGGCTCTCCACGACTGTAGCACCGTTTTTAATAGATGTTTAACGAATAAAGATGTAAGAAGATGAACTGGAATTCGAAATTGAAAGAGCAAATGACCGTGACGAATCACGAGGGAGCCAAGGCATACGCCATGACTCCTGAATTGGAGTTGTACACCGCCGTGGTGACAGCATCGCTGAGCGACTTGTGCTACGAGAAGCAGGACGAGCGTGTCAACCGCATCGCCGTCCTGGTGGGCAAGGTGTCGCCGGAGTTCGTCGCCCGTCTCGCCGTCTATGCACGCACCCAGATGCATCTGCGCAGCATCCCCATGCTGTTGCTCGTGGAGTTGGCCAGGGTGCACAACGGTGACGACCTCGTGGCCCGTGCCGTGGAAAAGACCGTGTTGCGTGCCGACGAGATTATGGAGTTGCTGATGTGCTATCAGTGGCGCAATCCGTCCACCGACCCCCGCAAGAAACTCGGCAAGCTCTCACGCCAGATACAGAACGGCCTTCAGCGTGCCTTCAACCGCTTCGACGAATACCAGTTCGCCAAGTACGACCGCGACAACCTCGAGGTGAAGCTCCGCGACGCACTCTTCCTCGTCCACCCCAAGGCCAAGGATGAGCAGCAGCAGGCCTTGTTCGACAAGATTGTGAATCGCCAGTTGGAGACTCCCTACACCTGGGAGACCGAGTTGTCGGCTCTTGGACAGCAGCCCTTCGCCTCTGATAAGGAGAAGACGGCAGCCTTCCGTCAGAAGTGGGAGGAACTTATCCGCAGCGGCAAGCTGGGCTATATGGCCCTGATGCGCAACCTGCGCAACATGCTTCAGGCTGACGTGTCGTTCGCCGACTTGCAGTTCGTCTGCGACTGTCTCTCGGATGCCGCTCAGGTGGCCAAGTCGAAGCAGTTGCCTTTCCGCTACCTATCGGCCTACCGTGAGGTGGAGCAGGTCAACAGCACCGGCACCTCTGCACTGATGTCGGCTTTGGAGACTGCCGTCCGTCATTCCGCCGCCAATATCGAGGGCTTCGACGAGAACACCCGCGTGCTCATCGCCTCGGATGTCAGCGGCTCGATGTGGACAAAAGTCAGCGCCAAGAGCATCGTGCGTTTGTTCGACATCGGTCTGTTGCTGTCGATGTTGCTCAAGAGCCGCTGCCAGCAGGTTATCGCCGGTATCTTCGGCAATGAGTGGAGTGTGGAAAACATGCCTGCCGACAACATCCTGATGGCAACCCGCCAACTCGAGAGACTTGAGGGCAAGGTGGGTTATAGCACCAACGGCTATAAGGTAGTTGACTGGCTCATCGAGCAAAAACAGGTGATGGACAAGGTGATGATGTTCACCGACATGCAGATGTGGGACAGCACCGGACGCAACTCCACTTTCGAGAAGTCATGGAGACGCTACAAGCAGCTTGCACCCCAAGCAAAGCTCTACTTGTTCGACCTTGGGGGCTACGGTCAGTCGCCCTTGCGCCTTGTCGAGCCTGACGTTTACCTGATTGCAGGCTGGAGCGACCGCGTATTCGACGTGCTCTCCGCTATCGACAAGGGTGGCGATGCCCTCAGCGTCATCAACAGCATTGAGGTATGAAGATTGTTGATGGAGTAGCCCAAACTACCCATTCAAGAGAACAGGCGGGGAAGCAGATACAGAATCGAGCTTCCCCGTTTCTCATTCACTTGATTGCATCTGACTTTTTGCTGTTCCCCTCTTTTTTATCTTGGCTGTCCCATGATATGGGACAAGTCGCTGCTAACTTTGCGGAAAATATGCACTACAAAACTTAAAAACATGAAACCCTATCGTCCCATAATTCTACCAAAAAATCATTGCTTCAGCTGACAAAACAGCAGGCATGGACAATAATATCAACTTATCCTAAAACACATACAACAATGCAATTGCAAAACAGAGAATTACAGAAAAGGTTCGTCAGCGACTACAAATTGCCGATACCTTTGATCAATGAGGAGTATTTCCAATACTACCTGAAACTATACGAAAGTGACTACGGGGCACTGACCAAATACAATGACCTTCTTGAGAACATAAGGGTTAACTACGGCAATGACCCGGCTCGTTTCCTGGAGGAATACTACGACATCAGAGAGAACATCATACAGTCCGTTCTCTCCAGTCCAGCCTTCCTTAAATTCAACAATATGGACATGAACGTCTATGCCATCAAGGACAGGCCGAATGTCACCTCCAACAACATCTACAACCAGAACAACGCCGGCAAGTTCTTCATCTCTGTCGATATCAAGAAAGCCAATTTCCAGACATTGAAAAACATCGACAAGGAAATTGTCCTCGGTGCGGACACCTACGAGGATTTCATCGGGAAGTTCACGGATTCCGATTACATCAAGGCCAGCAAATACACCCGTGAGGTCATCTTCGGTAAACTGAACCCCAAAAGGCATATCACTGCAGAGAAATACTTCATCAACAAGATCTATCAGGAAATCATTAGTCAACACCCTGAACTCAAGGACAAGACAGTTTCCCTGGCCACCGACGAGATGGTGTTCCTCGAAAACCCCAATACTTATCAAAATCCTGGGAATGCCGTCTCCCTACAAGAGGATATCAAGAGAATCGCAAAGGAGAATGGCTTTGACGTGCATGTCGAGTTCTTCTTCCTTCAGGGATACAACCTTGTGTTCAAGGAAAGCAGAAGCGTCAGGAAGACTTTCTATCATAAGGACTTTGTATTGGGGGACAGTAACTTCAAACTCATTGCTGCTCCCCTGCCCTATCATGCCATGATTTACAAACTGTTCAAAGGCCTTCCCCTGGAAGAGATAGACTACCATTTCGATTATGAGGGCATGGATGCCAGGTTCTGTGAGGAATTTGACATCGAACAGCTGCAATGAACAGCACCTGAGCGCACTCTTACAGCCAAGACTTGCGTACCAGCCTGCTCCCCGTGGTAGTAATTAAAGGACAAATCGACAACAGCCTGACACCGTACTTCAATATCCGCTCCTCCATCATTCCGTCTGGCATGAATCGGAGGAGCGTCTTCGTGATGGTGCTGCCTGCATCCAGACAATCCCCACATTCTTCTTGATCACCAAGGATGGAGACATCGAGAGACAGATCGGTGTTCTTCCCTACCAAGAACTCAAACGTCTGGCAGGAGGAATCATGGAGTGAAACTCTCCAACCAACAAAAATCCCAGGGCATGGCAACCGTGTTTCGGGATTTTTTTGTTTTGCGAACCTTCGCATGACAAAAATGTCCTCAAATATCAGTACCTTTGTAGCCTCTTGAAAGAATAAGGGAAATAATTTCAATCTGAAGAACATCATGACCAGTATGAAGAAAAAACTGTTGGTATTGGTAACGATGATCATGACAGGGGTTACGGTCTGTCTTGGACAGTTGTGGCAATCGGTGGCACTTGAGCGGCAAATCACTCATCCGCAGCCGATGACAGGACTGGTGCTCTGGCCTGACGAAGCCCGTGACCAACATGCCACATATGGTGAGACCATACAACTGGAGTTCTCATATTGCCTTCCCTGCAAGGTGGTGATCGGCTGCGAGGATGACGGCACCATCGTGTATGACTGGGAATGGTTTGACAACCTGCTGGACGATGTGGCCAGCCGTGGACACCAACTGATAGCCCGTTTCCGCTACGAATACCCGTCGGGCACGGATGTTGACGGCAAGAAAGGAACAACCGCCGTTCCCGACTACATCAAGCAAAGGACAGACTACAAGGAGACTTATTCCAAGAACCCCGGTGGCGACGGCCCCACCTACTATGCCGACTGGAGCAATGCGGAATTGCAGCGTTTCACCTTGCAGTTCTACACCGATTTCGCCTTACGTTACGGCCACGATGCCCGCCTGGCCTTTCTGGAGGTGGGTTTCGGCCACTGGTCCGAGTATCACATCTACGGTACGAAGTTGGAACTGGGCAAGAACTTCCCCTCAAAAGACTTCCAAAAACAGTTCTTCGAGCACATGAACGCCGTCATAACCGACATCCCATGGGCAGTTTCCATAGATGCCGCCGATGACGAGTACTCCCCCGTGGTCGATGATGACGAGCTGATGGCTTTGCACTTCGGCCTGTTCGATGACTCGTTCATGCACAAAGACCACGAGATCGGTACAAGTGACGGATACAACGAGGAATGCTGGAACGCCATCGGCCGAGGCACACGCTGGCAGACAGGTGTCTGCGGCGGTGAGATCAGCTACTATTCGTCCAACGACCAGAAGAATTTCCTTAGTCCCGATGGTCTCTATGGCCACACCTGGGCAGAACAAGCCGCCAAATATCACATCACCTTCATGATTGCCAACGACGCGCCTCGTGGGGGCGTTGCCACACCGGAGAGGTTCCGTGAGGGTTCCATGGCCACCGGCTACCACTTCGTGGTCAAGCAATGTCAGACAGATGGCACCACCACTCGCTTGTTGGTAGCCAACGAAGGCATAGCGCCACTCTACAGGGATGCCTGGTTCGCAATCGGCGACATCCGTTCCTCTTCCACATTGCGAGGTCTTCTCCCCGGTGATGAATGCTGGATAGAGATACCGACAGTGCCTAATGGCGACGGCAGCGACATACAAATCACCAGCGACTGCATCCTGCCACAACAGTCCATAGAATTTGACGCAGACATCAGGCCGACAGGCATGGCTCCCATCACCACGCCGCCCACGCACCAATCAACGTTCAACCTGACCGGACAATGCCAGAAGTTCACCCCCACCCAGCCCGGGCTATACATTGTAAACGGCAGGAAAATCCTGTTGGGCAAACAATCCCGCAATCAATTCCTGGAAGGAATCTAAATGTCTTTTGATATGAGCGACTGGTACGGCAAGAAATGGATCCTGAGCAGACTGCCGGATGAGATTCCACAAGACATCGTGGAACGAGCCTTCAAAAGCATGCGTTATTACTATGTGAAAGACGACCCTCTGGAAGTCTGGTGCGTTGGCGAGCGTGAGGCTGACCATGTGGCTGAACGGTTCGTCAGCAAGGAGAAACTGATGACATGGGCGTGTGAGAAGATCTGCTGGAACATATCCACTATGTGGGAACTCGAAGACCGCAAGGAAGAGGAGAAGAAATGGCGCTACGTGTACGACCATGCCGAAAATGGCCAATGGTATTACCGGGAGCACAAGGACTACCTCTACAACGCCATTCACGACACCCGCAAATGCTCATTTGAAAGGGAACTGAAGTTGTTGAAACCCATGATACCTACTGAGGAATGGGAAAAGGCTGTGAGGAAATTCACGCGTCTCATGAACAGGTGGTTCAAGAAAGACCATTGGGCCTATGACGAGACCCTGTGCCAATTCATCGAAATCAGCGACTCCAGGGAACACGCTTCCGACTTCGATTCAACAGAAGAGCCACGGGAAGGATCCATCATCAACTGACATCACTATCGTTCCCTTTTTCTGCCTGTTTTACCAAAATTCGTTGTACTTTTGCACTACAATTGCACTATAAAGACAAAATACCAGTTCAAATAATGAGTGATTTCAACAGATTCAGGAAAATAGACGCACATACCCATATCGGGGCGTTTGGCAGCCCGTTCAACATCGACTTCAACGTGGAACGGCTGCTTGAACAGATGGCAGAATACAATATACAGAAGACCATCCTTTGCTCTTCGAGCGCATATTCCAACGAGGATACAGCGGTGGCATACAAGCAGCATCCAGACCTCATCATCCCGCTGATGTGGGTCAACTGCGCCCAAGGACAGCCGACATACGACCTGCTGGAGCATTACCTGCGCGACGAGCATTTTGCAGGAGCAAAGCTGCAGTCGCTGTTCGACGGTTATACCGCCGACGCTCCCTGTGTCGACCCCGTGGCGGAACTTTGCGAGAAATACGGGAAACCGCTGTTCGTACATTCCGGCCATCCACCCTTCTCCCTTCCCTGGCAGATAGGACTGTTGGCGGAACGACACCCTCACCTCCCCATCGTGATGATACACATGGGTCATGCCCATGGGGTTTATGTGGATGCCGCCATCACAATGGCCAAACGCTACGACAACATCTGGTTGGAGACTTCCGGAACTTCGATGAGCTGTCAGATAAAGAACGCCTATGACACCGTAGGACACGAGAGGGTCATGTTCGGCATCGACTCTCCGTTCCACCACCCGACAGTCGAGATACAGAAGATCATGGCTTGCGGTGTGGATGACGAGGGGCTTGAAAACATTTTCTACAACAACGCATCCAAATTCATGGGACTGTGAGCGATTGATAAGATCATGAAACAATTCGAAGAACAACTGCAGAAAGACCTTCACCAATTCCTGCTCAGCATGAAGGAGGTTGATGAACGGCTGCCACAATGTCCGGATGTGGAGGAGAAATGGGAGGAGATAGCCCAAGCCTACATCCCTGACGGCATCAGGGAATTCAACGACTTCCCCTCCGCCAGCCTTGGCTGGATGATGTACATTGGCATGGCCGTCGCGAAATTCTGGGATGCGGAGTGGGAGATCTACTCGAAAATAGAGAATCTCTATGCCTACCTGCGTGACAAGCGAGGGTATGACAACATGGACGAGTATATCCGAGAGAACGTGCTGCTGCTGAGCGGCGTCGACTATACCGTGCTGGAGAAAGTGGTAGGCGAATGCGCCTCTCGCGTGTACAACGCACTGCGCCACCAGCACATCGAACCTGGCACCAAGGAGGCCTTCCATGCCTATGTCGCCTGCCTGCACCAGCTCTATCTGGCTGGAGCCACCATGCAGCTGAAAAGGATGGGCTACCGCATGACAAAGATGAACTGATATGAGAAAGGCGATATTATTAGGATTCGCGCTTTTGATTTCGCTCTACTCCTTTGGACAAAAAGAGAACGTTTGGTCAATAGAGGCCGGCATAGGAGGTCTTCAAATGCTGGAAAACCGTTATGACGACGGCACCAACTATGTGAATGAAGACCAAGGAAATGATTTCTTCATTTCTGCCGACTATTGGCTTTCATACCACTTGGCACTGACGGGTGGCGCGACCTTTGAACAACAAGGACTATATACAGATTATTCCGACGGAATAGGATTGAAGAAAGTGAACATGCTCGGCCTTCATGCAGGAGCGAAATATTATTTCTTTCCTCGCAAATGGATATGTCAGCCTCACATCGGAGCTTTGCTTCACACAAACGTGCTGAACCTTGGACATCAGAAAGGTGAGTGCCATATCGTGGCAGAGCAAGGTTTTCCTGGCTGTCAAGCCATGATGACATACGACGTTTCATGCCCTGCGCTGTCGCTATCACCACAGGTTGGTGTGGATATCCATCTTTTCAGCAGTGTTTCTTTCTGTGTGGCGTACAGCCTTCGTTTCGGATTGTGGGGCAGCAACAAGGCCTCGCTGCGTTTCACTGATGGATCCGTGGCTGGACAAACATATGGTATAGACGAGCGGAACAACCGCAGCTGTGTGTCTATAGGCTTAAAAATGGACTTCCCAATGAAAACCGTTTCCGAGAAAGCGAAAAATAACTTGTGGATGTTGCTACATGGTTGGATTTCATCAAAAGCCGGAGACTAATGGCAACACGAAGGATATGCCATGCAATAACAACCGTATTCGACGAATAGGTAAGTGAGGAAGGAAAAGAATACTATAATAGATTACACGACAGAGAGATTCTCTGCCGAGATCGATGCGAAAGCCTATATTGAGGGTTTCCGCAAGGTGGGGGATTTCGTCAAGCTCTGCCAGCAATGCGGCAACTATGGCCGACGCTGGGGTTGCCCTCCTTTCGAAAACGGCACCCTCTCCATCGTCAACAACTACCAAAAAGTCCGCATCTACGCTGTGAAAATCATACCCCGGGACAAGAACCTGCCCCTGAAAGCGGCAAACCAACTGATGGAACCGGTGACCAACCAACTGAACAGGGAACTGCTGGAGGAGGAGAAGGCACTCGACGGGTTCGGCCTTGGCTTCGTCGGCACCTGTAACTACTGCAACAACGAGCCATGCGCCCGGATAGAAGGCAAGAACTGCCGCCATCCCGACAAGGTGCGTCCCTCCCTGGAAGCCTTTGGCTTCGACGTGGGCAAGACGGCAAAGGACTTGCTGGGCGCTGAACTCAAATGGAGCCAAGATGGACTCATCCCAGAATACCTGACACTGGTGTATGGCATCTTTTATCAGAAAAGATGATTTGACCCATACCTGTCAATACTATCAGTAAAGTTGCCTAAATCCCACTCCAACATTTGGTACTTCCCTTAAAAAACCATACTTTTACAACCAAAACTAAAAAACATAAAGATAAATGAAAGTCATGAAAAAACATTTATTGATTGTCGCCTTACTATTGCTTACCTGTCTTACCGGATGTGATAATACCCTCAAAAAACATATAAGTATAGACGATTATGAATTCTATTATATCAATAGAGATATAGAAGTTCCAGAAGGTGTGGATGTGATAGCCAACCTGAGGGATTCAAAAAAGATAAGAGGACCTATCAAAGGCCCTGCAACGACCATGCGCTTGGTTAATAAAACGAAAGACGGAGATACATTGGAAATCACATTCTATGGAAAAGACTTTAAAGTTTTCAGTATAGGCAAAGACTTCTATGAAGCCGAGAAATCCATAATCTCAAAATGACATGACAGGGCTTTCTGTCAATCCTGTCATCCTTACGCTTTTTTAACAGTCATCCATACAAGGATTGGACACTTGCTGCATTATAATAACATAAGTCAAACTCTACAACACAAACTGAAATGTCGATTAGGAAACTATTGAGTATTGGCGTACTCCTGCTATTGCTGGCAGGATGCAGCAGTGATGATGACAGTGATGCTGTCAATCCATCATCATTGATTGGAGAATGGTCGGCGAGTCATCAGAGTAAGAATCCCAAATATGCAGACACAGCCGACATGTGGCCTTTCACCTTCAATCCTGATGGCACGGGCACTGGCCTTTATGCCACAAAATCATTCAAGTACAAAATCAACGGGAACCACATCACCTTGAATCTCACGAACACAGAATCTTATTTTGGCCAGACGGTCTTTGAATATGACATAGTGAGTTTTTCGAAAGACAGGATGGAATGGGATGAAGTTCCGAACGAAAACTGGGGCGACAACAGCCTTTACCTTAGGTTTTATCGCAAATAAAGAAAGGAAAAAGATGCAAAAATACCTGTTTATGAAAAAGAGTTTGAATGTTTTGGCAGCCATCGTACTGAGCGGTGCGATGCTGGCGTGCTCCTCGGATGATTCAGATGGAAATTCTAAAACAATCAGGCTGAGAAACCATACTGAGAGTGGATGCAAGGATTTCGCTTCCTTATCCAACATTACACAGTCTGGATACCAAAAAGTGAAAAGTCAGTTTGACAGCAACATCATTGAACGTGTATCCCTCAAAGGAAACAAAAAAGGAACGCTCAGCATCTTCCATGAAAATGCGACTTTTCCTTGTGAAGCTGAATTCACCATCTCTGTCGATGTTTCAGAAAGTACGATCATTGTCCATGAGGATGCACCGCCAACAACAAACTGCATATGCCATTATGACCTCAATTCAGAAGTAGGCCCTCTTGAAGACAAGACGTACACTCTCATCATCAAAAGTGAATTTGCCTACGGACCTACCATCACGCACCAATTCAATTATTCGAGCACTCTTGATGAATCCTTTGTCGTAACAGAGGAAGAATAGAGATTTCAGGCGCTTCGTATGTTAACATGATTAAGATGAAAAAAATACTATTCATGACGTGCCTCCTGGCAGGAATGCTTGTTTCGTGCAGCAGCGATGATGACACGGAAGAGAATACTGATGAAGAAATCACGAGTCTTGAAAAACCGACAGCCACGACAGCGCTGACAATCGACAACGCACCCGTGATAGACGGATCCGACTCGACAGAACCTCTCCGTACATTGTTGATGTGCCGGCTGCTCGGCATCGACTGCCAATGGATGGAGGAGCTTGCTTCCTCCATGACATGGCGTATCCTGCCCGACTATTCCCGCCTGTCTCAAGAAGACCGCAAGACTTTTTCCCAAAAACTCCAGAACTGGAACACGCACTCGTCTTTCCTAGGATGCATAGACGGACACAATGACATCATCATCACAGCCCGTGGCATATCCCGCGACGAAAGGGCGTATGCAGAGGAGAAAGGAGTGGAACTGCTTTCGTCTCCCATGGCCAAAGACGCGTTCATCTTCATCGTCAATGCCGACAACCCTGTCAGCAATCTTTCCATCGAGCAGGTGAAAAGAATCTACATGGGTGAAATCACGAACTGGAAGGAAGTCGGCGGCAATGACGCGCCCATCGTCCCATACATCCGCAATGCCAATTCGGGCAGTCAGGAGAAGATGGAGACCGTGGTCATGGCAGGTTTGACGATGCCTAAATGGGATACACTGATACTATATACCATGATTTCGCCATACATCACGCTGGAACGGGACAAAAACGGCATCTGCTACACCCCCTTCTACTATTACGACTCCATCGTGAGGTCTGGTATGGTGAAGGCACTTTCGTTGGATGGCATCAAGCCTTGTAAAGAGACCATCAAGAATGACACATATCCCTATGTGACGGAGGTGATGGGCAGCGTTCGGTCAGACATCGACAAATCCAGCACCGCCTATCAGCTGTTTTACAACCTTTCTATAGGTAAATACAACAACATCATAGACGAGAGCGGATATGTTGTGAGAACCAAAAAGTAGCGACAACCACGCAAGTTTTTCAAACTTTGTTTCGTAAACAAATAGAAACGTTTATCGATATAACAGAAATTCTTCTTTTTTGAGGTGTTTCTATCGCCTTACTATCTACACCTTTTTTTTGAAATCAGGAGCCTTGCTGCTCAATGGACTTGACATCATGCTGAAAACAAGCCAAGCTCAAGTTTTATAGCTGTGTCCAATCCATACATGGTTCTGCAAAGACAACAACTATTAAAATAAACCGAAAAAAATTTGGTATAACCGAATTTTCAATTTATCTTTGCGAGAAAATTGATGGTATGAGAGTTATATCCTTTTCCATGATACGGGATTTCATAGCGAAACATGCTGATGCAGACGTGGCTCTACGTGACTGGTACAAGAGGACAACCAAAGCCAACTGGAAGAACTTTGCCGACATCAAACAGACGTTCAACACCGTGGACTATGTGGGCAACGACCGATACGTGTTCGATATCAAGGGCAACAACTACCGGATAGTGGCTGTCGTCCTGTTTATCAACCAGAAAGTATACATGCGTTTCGTTGGCACTCATGAGGAATATGAAAAAATCAAGGACATCAAAAACATATAGTTATGGCACAGATAAAGACAGAACAACAGTACAAGGCTCTTTGTGATCGCATCAATGAGCTTCTGACAGTTGTCGGCAATGATACTCCTGCAGATGACAAGAACATGCTGGAGCTTGACCTGATTTCCGACCTTGTGGCTGACTATGAAGAGGAACATTATCCTATTACAGCTCCCACACTGGTGGAGACCATCAAGCTACGCATGTATGAGATGGGACTGAACCAAAAGAAACTTGCTGAAATGCTGGGCCTCAGCACGGCACGTCTCAGCGAGATAATCACAGGCAAAGGTGAACCTTCAATCAAGACGGCCAGAGAAATCAGCCGAAAGCTGAACATTGACCCCGCCATTGTCCTTGGGGTATGACCATAAAATCGGATAGGAGCAAACTATAAATACCATGTTATTGAAACTAAAATGACACGACTGAAAATCATCATGATGACAACGCTGTCAGCATGTCTGTTAATAGCATGCGGCAGCAGCGAGGACTTTGCGGATGATTACACTTCCAGCGACCTTTATGCCATCGTCATGCCGGAAGGTGCGCAACCGACAGACATCACCCCCGGTGACTATGTCCTGACTCTCGACAACATCATTGCCGTGAATCCGGAAACCGGCGAATTCAAGGTCAAGAATACTGAAAGGATTGACTCAAAAGCCTTTCCCATACCGACTCAGTACCTCATCTTGTTCTATTCAAAGGGCTGTTTACTTTTTGAAGCCAAGCTCAACAGCGTCATCTCCAGCTATCTTCCAAGCGGACTGACTTTCTGCCATTTCATAACCGACAAGAAAGGACTGGCAAGATACGACCTTGGTGCTACCCATATTGTGAATCAAGACGGAAAAGTGGAGGGAATGCCTGACGAACAGCAGCAACAGGGCATTCAACGCATGTATCAGATATTGGAGAAGGAAGGGAAGACCTGCAACAATATTGACTATGACTTCCAATACGAATAATAATCATTATTGTACCTTCTTCAATTTCATACGTCCCATTACCAATAGATACATGATGCCCAGTCTGAATTGTGATTTTTCACGGGTAGCAAATTCCTGACGCTATTTATCCCAACCTTTTTTCAATGGCATAGAATACCCAATAAATGAGGGAAATGCCAATCAGGAAGGCCAGAAGGTCTATCCAAAGAAAACCCTGCCCAAGCATCATGTGACCGATGAATGTGCTCCGGAACGACACCAGCCAGGGCCAGCAAATCAGCTGAGAGAATTCCACGAGATAGGAATGGATCAGGCTAATCAGTGCAACTAAGGGTAGGCCTTTCCTGACCAGTATGATACGCCAGAAACAAAAGACCATCATGGCCCAGAGCGCGTCACCCACCTCATTCGGGAGCCAGCTGACATGTCTGGAATAGAGTCCGATTGGAATCAGGACGATGATGCCAACCAACGAGACCAGAATTTTTCTCTTCATCTGTTCTGATTTATTTTTGGCGACAAAAATACAACAAAACAACGATACTTGTTCAATTTTACTACACTAATCACCATATCATTACCCAATAATTACATTAACCCAACACTGAAAGCCAATTGAAAGAATTGATGTCATAACAATATTTGAATGACCGAAAACACAATTTTGACACTATGTGGACTAAAACAAAATCCAGCTCCCCTCCCCGAACAAAACACGAAAGCAAACACTTTTCACGAAGCCAACAATAATAAGTCCTTTAAATCCATGTTCGCCGTCAAATCATTTTGATTTTAGAAAATGATTCCCTATATTTGCCACACAGAAACGAGAACGCCTTTACCCTAACCAGAAGAAAGATGAAGAAATTGACATTTATCTTGTTATGGATAGTCATCATAGCCTTACCTGTCATGGCCGACGGCACCTTGACCTTCAATAGTATCGAATGTGAGAAAGAGCAGCCAGGCGCCACCTCCCAAGTGACGGTGCAATTCCCCATAGGCAACGACAGCCCTCTACGCAGGGGCATCATCGACTACATCTATCAGAATCTGCGAACCATGGGCAACCTTTCCGTACTCCGGGAGGAAGACCCCCTCGCCCCCGCAGACAAGGATGTTCACTTCCCGTCAAATACATGTGACGAGACGTCTTTCAGGACCTTCCTCGACCAATTGACGGCAGTCGTGTGCAAACTGACCTCAAATGACCAACAAGAATATGCCAGTTCGTTAGCGGAAGACGGAGGGACTTATGAGGTAAAATGGTTTGAAAACAGATTCATCGGAATAGTGGCTGAAACCGACGCCTATGTCAGTTGCGTGACTTATTGGGGTGAATTCTGTGGAGGAGCGCACGACAACCGCGGATCGAATGCCACCACTATCCGCAAGTCCGACGGCAAGCCGATAGACCGCATATTCAAGGAAGACATGGAAGAAGACATGCAACCGCTGCTGTGGAAATACCTCATCATCTCAGAGAACACGGACAATCCGGAAGAGTATCGTGCCGAGATCAGGAAATTTCTAAAGGCCAACTACGGCAACAGCGAGCGTCTCCTTCTGCCCGAAGGCACCTCATATCTCGCCCCTGATGGCGTGCATATCCTATACCAGCCCCTTGAGATCTGCTTCTGGCCAGGCGAACCTGAAATCATCATCCCCTACAGCGCCGCCAAGCCCTTCCTCACCAAGGAGGCCGTCAAGATAGCAGGACTCTAAGAAACACAAGAAAAGGTCGTCATCACTCATCCGAAAGCATCCTTTTTGATGCGTCTCGGATGAATTGTATTTGCATATCTGAAAAAACACGTCCACTCTCACTCCCCTCCTTCTGGCCCACGCCGTCCATGGTCACACATTTGCGCTGCAGGCTCAAATGAATGAAAAATAATTTTTCCGACTTAATATTTCGCTTCCTGAAGCGTATATTATATGTATGACACGCTCAGAGTTTGAACTGATGGCACCGAAGTTGCGTGCAGAGATGCTGAAAGTATCCCTGGCATTCTTCGGCGACGGAGACGATGCCGAAGACACGGTGCAGGAGGCGATGCTCCAACTGTGGCGGTATTGCGGACAGATCGATTCCGGGCGCAATGTCACGGGCCTGGCCGTGCGTGTGGCGAAAAACTGCTGTGTCAACCATCACAGGCGGAAAAGACAGGAGCATGCGAACTTGGACGATTGCCTCGCTGCCTTCCCAGACCCCTCGGTGTCTCCCCAGGAACGGCTGGAAGAGAAAGACACGCGGCGGATGATGCATGAGGCCATCGCAAGACTGAAACCACGGGAACGTCAACTGTTTGAACTGCGACAGATGGAAGAACTCTCCACGGAGGAAATCTCAGCGCAGACAGGCATCCTGAAAAGTTCCGTCTCCGCCATGGTCTCTGCTGCAAGAAAGAAAGTGTATGAAGAATTACTCAAACGACTCCGGCAATGAAAGACAAGGATATTCAATTATTGATTGACAAATACCTCGACGGAGCCACTTCGCCGGAAGAGGAGAAGCGGCTGGCCAGGGAATTGTCAAGCCCCGGCATCCCCCTGGAATGGGAGGCCATTAAGATGATGCTCGGCGAACTGGCCATGGGAGAGGCTGCCTATGACGAGATGATGACCAAAGGTCAGGCACCTTCATACACGACGTCCCCCAAAAGGCCCCGGGGATGGATGACAGCCTTGGCCGTGGCTGCCTCGCTTGCGCTCCTTCTGCTGCTTGCGTGGCCGAAAGGACAGGAAGGCAACCAACCCTTGGCCGTGAGAGGACATAAGCAGGAGAAGGTGAACGACACCAAGGAAAACACGCACGTCGAACCAGCAAAAGACCATGTTGCAACCCTAGAACAGTCTCCAGAACAAAATGCTGTCAATAATATTGAGAAGACACCAAAGATGAAGGAGCACCGGCTCTCCATCACACAAAAGACTACCACACACATGGAGACAGTGGCGTCCATCTCCGACACCCTCTATGAGGACACCTTGGGCAACGGCATCTGGCAAAGCAAGAAAAACATCGTCCTGGCTGAGGAAATGCTCAAGGACTGTGAGATGACCATCAGGAAGAGCGGCCAGGCCATCAGAAATGAGGTGATGGAGGCTTCCTTCCATGCCTTGCCACAAAAGCCCAACTTCAGATTGGTCATCGACGAGGAGGGTGACTATGTGATAACCGATGACACCCAACCGTCCCCCGTCAGATTGTAGAACAAAAAAACATAGAATCATGAACACGAAAAATTATCTTTCCATCCTATTGTTGATGTTGGTGCCTGTATTGGCCAACGCACAGAAACACATACAGGATGCTTTCGAGAAAATCGAGAAATCCACAAGCATCCTTCCTTCTGTCAGCACGAGTGAGGAGCATGACTCCAACGGAAGGGCCATCAATGAGACAAGATATGTGGGTTTCAAGGTCGGCAGTATGAAAAACGGCCTCACAAACATCCTTCAGGATGCTTTTGAAAAAGACAAGGGCAAGGCCAAGACGGCATTCATCAACACGTCTCCCGATGCACCACGCGTCCACTATCAAATCGTCCAGAAAAACAGTCCGGCCATCATCCTTGGAAACAAGCCGAACTCTTCCTATCTCATCCTTACCTTCCCCGACAAGGATCATCCTGGCTATCGTTTCGCCTATGCAGCGGAATGGTGGGACGCAAACGACCCCGACGACACCAACATCAATGAAGGATTCCTGGTGGTGGCTTATGGCGAAACACCGAAGGCACAGACCGGCTTCTCTCCATCCTTCAACATGGGCAACATCCTGAACGTGGACACTGCTTTCTATAAAATGCTCCCTGACACCAGTTGGGTGGGGAACATGGAAAGAATTCGGGAGTTGCCGAAAATGGAATGGCCCGGAATAGTAATAAAGGACGGACCGAGTCTCCATTGGGACAAGGATTCACAGCAATTCAAGATGACGCAAACGTATGGCAAGCCGCAGGACCTTCCCTCCACCGGCAACAAGGGGGAATGGATGGCGAATGCCATTGACCATGTCGAGCATCTCAGCAACAAGGACTGGCATCGCCTGTTCGGACTCATCACGCAAAAGATGATTGACAAGGACAATACGGAGGACGACCTCATCGTGGCTGCCGGCATCATCCTCCAACTCTGCAAGAACGCCGAGTCTTTGGACGAAGACGAGAAAGGCGTCTGCATCGTACGCCTCAAGAACATCGCAGAAAATTTCAACGACACGTATGTCGGGGATCTGCTGATGCTCAGTGCCAGGAAACTGAATAATTCACGAGGAACAAAACCATAAAAATCAGTAACATAGCAAATCACATAAACTCAATCACACCCGGGAGCAGATGTGGGACGCAGTGATGCACCCTGCATCTGCTGATTACATTCACTTTCACTCCCCTCCTTCCCCAACACTCAGCCCGTATCCTCCCAACTGGCCCTCTATCTTCTTCACCTTATAGATATAGTTGGGATCCTCGGCATACGGTATCCTCCTTAAGAACTCATAATAGTCGCCGCCCTTGTAACGGTACTGGATCATGTCCCTGTACCCCTTGACACTCTCCTGCCAGGTGGCGAACTCATAGTACTGGCCGTCACGGCGGGTCAGGCCGAAGAGGTTGTGCTTGTTCCGGCAAACGGACGAGGACAGGTACCCTGTCTCAAGCAATACCTGGGCCAGCACCACGCTTTGGTGGTGGATGCCGTAATGCTCCATCGTGGCTATCAGGTTCTCGATGGTCAGGTCCGAGCCTTCGGCATAGGTGTAGTCCCCCACCCCGCTCCCGCCATACAGCTGGCTCTGCAGCTGGTGGATGTAGTCGTTGATGTAGTCGATGAACACCAGCGGGTCCACCCTTTGACCCATGTAGGTCATCTTCACATGGAGATGGGGTCCGGTGCTACGGCCAGTGTTCCCGCTGATGGCCACCACGTCGCCCGCCTGAACCGCCTCGCCGACCTCCACGCCGATGTCGCTCAGATGCCCGTAAAGGCACTCGATGTTCCCGTGGTTCAGCACCACGTAGTTGCCGTAGCCGGTGTTCCCGTGCTGCACCTTCGTCACCACGCCGGGCAGCATCGCATAGACCGGCTCATAGCTGCACCTGAGGTCCACGCCGTCATGGAAACGGGTGCCCTGTCCCAAAGGGTCCTTACGGTAGCCGAACTTCGAGGTGAGATAGAAACGCTGCAGGGGCATCGACACCGTGCTGCGCTGGCTCAGCAAATCAAGACGGCGCAGGTCTTCCTCCTTCAGCTCCCTGAACAACAGGGCGTCCTCACTGTCCTCCGTGTACTCGTCAATCCTGTCCCTGCCTTTCCTTCCGCCATCATCGGCATTACCCCCAACAACGGTCTGGACAGGCATGATGATGACCTGCGGGGCCTGACGTCTCCTTCTTCCGAAGATACCGCGGGAACGGTTCCCGCCATCATCTCCCCTTTTGGACGATTTGCCGAAGAGCCGCCTAAAGAAACCCTTTTTCTTTCCCTCCTGCTGTCCATCCTGCCCCATGGCATCCTGAGTCCTGTCCTGCTGCATCTGGCCGACTACTCCCTGCCCATAAGCATCGGTTGTAAGACCATGGAAACCATCCTGGCCGACGGCTCCTTCCTTCCCTTCCGCTCCTCCCCTTCCCTGACCCACGCCAGGCATCACGGGCATCTCATAGAACTTCTCCTCACTCCCCAACGGAGTGCTTCCTTCCGAACCGACGTCTTCAAAACCATGCTCATCACCCGATACCGCACCAACCTTCCCGACCGGCACCGGCTGTCCGATCAGACGGATGGGGACGGTGTCCCTGGTGACGGTATTGAACTGTGCCCGACATGGCAAGAAGGACATCAACAAACTGCTAACAAACGTTAAAGTCAAAACAAAGTTTCTCATAAATTATGCTGATTATGATATTTTACCTATTTTTGCGGCAAAGATACACAAAAATATCATAATTATGTTATCGAACCGCAGTTTTCTTGAGCATGAAATCCCCTACAGGCAGCTGGACAAGCTGGGCATTTCCAAGAAAAGCATCCTTGCCCTGAACAAGGACATCCTCTCCACGTTCATGACCGGGGGATTCACTCCCCTGCTCAAGATGGAGGTGGAGGGCGACGGGAAGACCTACATCTTCCTGGGGAAGCTGAGGATGAGCCGAGAACCCAAGGGGGGCGTCTCACTGTACGTGCTGCCCCTGCGCACACGGACACCCAACGACAAGGACCTCAGGCTCGACGAACCGGAGATGGAACACCTCAGGCACGGACTGATCCTCAAGAAGAACGTCTACGACGATTTCAACAAGAAGACGACGTACTACGCCCAGCTGGACGGGGAGACCAATGCCATCCTCAAGGTCAGGGCAAGGGACGTGGCCATACCGTCGGTGGTGAAGGACGTGGACATCAACATGGAGATGCGGGAGACCTTGCGCAACGGGATGCCCGTGCAGATAGACGCCGACGGGACGCCCTACACCATCGGCATAGACCTGACGAAGCCGTCGGGATACCGCGTGCTGCAGGGCACGAGGGATGACTGGGACGCAGCCATTGCAAGGGAATGGGACAAGGTCCACCCGGAGGAGATCGGCTTCTGGCTGACCGACGAGAACGGATGGGAATACCAGGAACTCTCCGACAGCAAGCTGCACATCGACATGCAGTATGCGCTCGACGATGACATCGACCTCGACGAGGCAATCAACAAGAACCAGGGGGCTTCCATCAGGATCTGACGGACAGCACTCCCGAAATCATCCCAAAGGATGACCACACGGCAGGCCCCGGCCTGCAGATACGACAAGACGTCATATTTATAAATTTAAAATTCTTTTACGCTGGAAACTCCTTAATGGATGGACACCGACCGGGACATCCGGACAAAACCGAATGGCCCTGTCACCGCAGAAGAGAAAACTGGAAGTTCTCCAATGCGGGAAAGACGGACAAGCCGCTCCCCATAGCCGGCATCCCGAATGGCCTTCACCGGCACGCGGGGACGGTGCGTCCGACAAAAAGTGGCACAGACATCGCCTGATGACTCTCTGGGGGGATAAACCCCGAAGGGGAGGGCGGGCTGGAAGAACTGCCCTCCCCATATTCCCTGCCCACTGCGCGCTTCAATGCAAATGACTCTCAAAAATGGAAACACTGGACTACGGTGGCCACCAAGCCGACGTGACCACTCCAAAGGAAGAAATCACCATCGAACTGTTTGCCGACATGATGACCTTCTATGTCCGCAACGCCAACTCGCTCTCACCTGACGAGCGGGAGGACTTTGCACGTCTCGACCATGCGGCAAACGCCAAACAACTCGTCAGTTGGGCGGAGAACATCCACATCACGGGCTGCATGGGGGACCTGACCGCCATCGACCTGGCCAACATCATACGCAACACAGACGAAGCATCGCTTTCGGATCTTCTGAAGAAAACACGACTACACCCACGCATCATCAACGAGAAACTCAACGCCATCACCGCACAGGCGGAGAGGACAAGGTCGGCACTGGCAGAGTCGCCGGCCATCCTCTTCCGCAACGGAGAGGGCAACTTCACCGCATTGGGCGAAGACGCGAAGGCCATCGCACGGAAACTCGCACTGATGCCTGACGACACCCTGGGCGACATCCCCGTCATCAACATCGGACGGCCGGGCGTCGCGCTGCTCGAACACAACAACATCCCTTACCATATCACTGAACCCGCCACCGACATCGCCTTCGCCTATGAGGAGGACAACGACGTGGCACAAGGGAACCGCCTGCTGACGCAGATGGGTCTCCTCGCCGTGCTGTCCAAAGGCGACACGGTGAGGTACCACACCGGCGGTAAGATCTTCGGCAACGTGGAGACCATCGAACTGCGGCACGGGCTCTTCCTCGTGACGTCCCTCGACACAAAAGACAGGATGGAACCCACTGCCGTGCCCCTGCAGCTGTTCAACACGGCTGACGGACAGAGCGAGTCCTACCTCACCAACCTGGATGCCGAGGAACTGCACAGCCTGCGGGACTTCTTCAACAGCAACTTCGACAGCCTGGCGCAGGCGACGAAAGACTACACCTTTGCCAGAAAGGCCCTTGACGAGAACCTGGTGACACTCATCGGACAGAACGACCACCTCTCCAGGGAGAACCCCGACACCATCATCCTCATCAAGCAGAGGGGGTTCATCGAGGCCTTCTCCGACAGCGCCATCAACGTGGCAGGCACGCTGGGACTGCCACTGTACAACCGCTCCGACCACAAAGGATACCTCACCGTCCCCTTCACGAGGATGACGGTCGATGACTACAAGAGACTGTACGAAACCGACAGCAACGTCTACCTGGCAAGGCCGTCGGCGCAGGACAGCCTCACGGAGGCCAACCTGACCAAGGTGAAGCCCAACACCATACCTCCCGCCCAGCAAGGGAATCCCGAAGAGAAAAGAAGCGAGAGGCACTCCATCAGGAGGTGACCACGCAGGGATTCCCCCTTCAATCATCCAACCGCGACACCACAGCGGCCCCCCTTTAATACCACATTCTTTAATTCCCCTTCTTTAATCTCCCTATCCCCAACCGGACATTTGGGTTGATGTCATAACAGCAAAGGCTTTGAGTGGCTTGCCATCCACTCCACCGAAGGCGTAGCAGGCTACGTCGGAACGGAGCGGCAGGACGCCGGAAGTGATGCTGCCATGGCATGAAAACAACCGCGAGAAGCAAACAGCTTTCCCGACGGCCAGATGGACGGACAAGACAGGAACCAGGCGAAGGCAGGGACACGTATCCCATACCCTTCCGCCAACCCACGCCATTGCCGCACCCGGCAGCAAAGGACACCGCATGGCCCGACGGCTGCACACAATCCAAAGATACAAAAACAACCCGCTAACAACAAGAAAACCATGGCTAAGAAATACAACCCCAAAAGACAGGACGGCGAACAGAGACCGACAGCGCTGTCCAACATGTACGACAAACTCATGGCCTACGCACAGGTCATCGAAGGCTCCGACTGGAAGATGGGATGGGCGAGCACGCAACGCTCCTGGCACGGCTTCCCGCAGAACATCAGCGGAAGGCAATACACGGGCGGCAACTCGTTCTACCTCATGATGGCGACCATGGCCAACAACCACACGGCGCCCATCTACGCCACGTTCAACCAAATCCAGAAGATGAACGAGAAGCTGATGGACGAGAAGGGACGAATCCCGAAAGAGAAATGGAACGAGGCGGTGCACGTGAGGAAAGGAGAACAGGCGGAGATCGTCGTCTTCAACACGCCGCTGTACGTCAACCCCGACAAACCGAAGGAGAAGCCGCTGACCGCGAAGGAATACGAGAAACTCTCCAAGGAGGAGAAGGAGAAATACAACCAGATATGGGCGCAGATCCCGCACGTCATCTTCAACATCGACCAGACGAACATGCGGGAGGTGAGACCGGAGCTCTACGAGAAGCTGGTGGAGCGGATGATGCCCAAGCAGGCACAGACCTTCCGGCAGGACACCCTGGGGATGTACGAGGAACCGGCCATCGACCATATCCTCAAGAACCAGTCATGGCGATGCCCCATCGTCTTCGACAAGGAGAGCAAGGATGCCTTCTACAGCCCCTCAAGGGACACCATCACCGTGCCGATGAAGGAGCAATTCAACATCCCCTACACGGAGAAGGAACTGGACCGCGACATCACCAAACATGTCTCACCGGCACTTTCCATGAAGCCCGCCATAACGGACTTCTCCGACGCTGACCGACAGATGGCGCGAGTGGAAGAGAACAAGAAAAACAAGGAGTACCTGACGGAACTCCGCGCCACCGTCATGCTGGAGAACACTTTTGGACGCCAGCTGGGGATGCTCAGGCAGGACGGCCAGACCATCGGCGACTACGCGAGACAGGTCGCTGCCGCCATCGCCGCGGACCGCGGCGCCGTCATCGCCGTCAAGGACACCGAGGCGAAGATCATCGGCGGACAGGACTACTACACGACGTTCCTCCACGAGGGGGCGCACTCCATGCACAAGGAACTCAACATCGAACTCAACGCCACGGGCGACAAGCGGGGATACGCCCGCGAGGAGATGAGGGTCGAGAGCAGCACGGCCATGGTGGCTTCGGCCATGGGATACTCCACCAACATGTTCATCAACTCCGCCGCCTACGTCCGCGGCTGGAACGAGACGGCCAACATCCAGGAGAAGACCCGACAGATGCAGCAGCTGATCTCCGACATCAACAAGACGGTCAACCGCATGGGCGAGATCATCGACGAAGCCCGC
>Ga0256407_10003120_pt1 | contig 30121 bp, 23 predicted proteins | sample RumenRJG_04DNA_FD_193489 | JGI IMG/M metagenome (GOLD analysis project Ga0256407, IMG submission 193489) | Bovine rumen microbial communities from Lethbridge, Alberta, Canada - RJG_04 | ecosystem: Host-associated > Mammals > Digestive system > Stomach > Rumen | place: Canada: Alberta...
CCCAACTAGATATTCAGGTGCTTTCATGCTAACATGCGAGCCAATATGCAAATCATTTATTATTTCCATAAATAAAGTATATAACATAAATTATAAATATAATTATAAATATACTATGTTGTCATTTCTATCCGGTGAAGCAACAAATGAACCATTAATGACAGGACCACAAGTAGCTCTTACTTTTGTGTGTTTTGTTGCTTTGGTTTTTTTAATTTTATTAATTAAAAAAATCTATTACCGATATCGTTGACATCGTAGATTTTACATAGTGCCTCGTATTAGAATCAAAGGTATTACCAATGTAGCAATGACAATTTCTTTGTCAATTTCGATTATTCTATTGCTAACGGTTATTACTTCTGGATTTTTAGGAGTTATTTTTAGAGCATATCCTGGTTTTAGAGTCATGATTGAAGGTATATTAATTCAAATTGGTGGGTTACTATTTGGACCATTTATTGGATTAATTATTGGTGGAATAACAGATTTACTATCAGTAGCTTTAACCGCCGGAATGTTCCATTACGGATTTTTTATTATATCTTTAGCGTATGGCTTTATTGCTGGTTTATATAAATCAATGTTAATTAGTTTTAAAAATAATACGTTTAAATATTCAATTTTTGCTTCGCTCATTTATGTAGTAATAGTTGTTTTAATTTGTGTTTATATTTTTATACAACCATATCAAAACTTCAAGATTTCATTATTTTCAAAAGACTTCATTATTGAAAAGTGAATGCTTATTCTACCACCAGTAATTACTGCAGGATTAGTATTAATTGTAATTTGGATTGTCATATTTGCTACAAACTGGAACTATGGTAGGATGGTTTTGTTAAAAGCAAGATATAACATTCATTTTGGGTTAAAAAACAAATATTTATTTAATAAAATGAATTCTTCTAAATATTCATCCTATTATGCCATAAAACATACTAGATGGTATGCAAAACACATTTTACAGATTCAAAGATTGCAAAATAAAATTGTGTCTTACCAAACAAAATGAGAAACCATCAAACGTAAAAATGATTGGACTGATTGTTTAGCACAAACAATGTTATATGTTTTTGCAGTAGATGTAATTGCCAATTCATTCTTAACTCCATATTTTGATGTTTCATATTCAACTTTTGGATTTGAATATTGATTGGCCATTAGAACAATAACATATCCATTATTTTCCATTATTGACTTAGCTGTTGTATTCCCAACTTACAAAGTTGTAAGTAGCCTTGTTCAATATGATTACAACAATGATCGTATGGAAAATATAAGTCAGTCATATTTGCGCTAAAGGAGAGATTATGAAAGAATTAACAAAAGATGAAATTATTGAATTAGCTAAAGAAATTAATATTGGAATCAAAGACGAAGAAATTGATTGGCTTGCAAAAAGATTAAATAATGCTTGTGCCAATACAAATTTTTTAGAATATATTGATACTTTTGATGATAAATTTGATCAGCATCTTAACACACTACATAAGCTCCGTGAAGATACACCAAACAAGTATGATGATGAACAAATTTTGTCATGTTCTGAAAATAAAGAAGGGAATTTAATAGTTATTAAATTATAGTTATGGCTAAGTCTAAGATTATTGAATTACATAACAAACTTGTTAATGGTGAAATTACCATTAAAGAAATATTTGATCAAAATAAAGCTAATTATGAAGAAATGAAAGATACAAACAGTATGATTACTGACACATTCAATTTGATTGATTGTGAAGCTTTACAAAGTCAAATAAAGGACAACAAGGACAATATTCTTTTTGCTATTCCTTACACTTTAAAAGATAACATTGTAACTAAAGGAATTAGAACAACTGGTGGAAGTAATTTTTTAAGAAATTTTATTCCTCCATATGATTCAACTGTTCATAAGACCTTATCTAGTTATAATGCAATGCTTTTAGGAAAAGCAAACTTAGATGAGTTTGGTTTTGGTCATAGTGGGTTAACAACTGCATATGGAGAAGTTAAGAATGTATTAGATCGTTCTAAGATAACTTCTGGTAGTAGTAGTGGTAGTGTTAATTTGGTAGCTGGTGATGTTGGTGTTTTTTCCATTGGAACTGATACAGGTGATTCAGTTAGAAAGCCAAGTTCATACTTGGGTGTTGTTGGATTTAAACCATCATATGGTGCAATTTCACGATTTGGTGTTTATCCATATTCACCATCATTAGACCATGTTGGTATTATTGCTAAATATGTCACAGATGTTGCTATTGTTTCTCAGTATCTTTTTAAATTTGATGAGAAAGATTATACAAGCGAAAATCATGAGGCAAAATATTATGAGAATTTAAAACCAACACAAAATTTAAAAATCGCAATTTTTGATGATATTGAGCAATTCTTATGTAAAGAAGTGCTAGAAGAATATCAAAGAGTTATTAAACTTTTAAAAGACAACAATATCATTGTTGAAAAAATAAAAGTTGATTGAGAATTATTAAAAACTCTTTATATGTCATATCGATTTGTTTCTTATTCTGAAGGTTTAAGTTGCTATCACAATATGACTGGTATAACTTTCGGTTCAAATTTTGATAAAGATATTGTTGGCTATAAAAACATGATTTTAAATAATCGCACTGAAGGTTTTGGAAAAGAAATTAAATTTCGTTTTATTTATGGTCATTTATTAGATAAGTTTGAAGATTTTTCAAAATGTCTAAAAAAAGCACAAAAAGCAGGACTTATTTATAGCAAATTTATTGATAATATTTTGAAAGACTACGATGCTTATTTAGTTCCGTGCACTGGTTCAACCGTTCCTTCAATTGAGGATTTTAAAAAAGGTAAAAACAATTTGAATTATGTTGATGATTTATATTTGCTAGGCAATTTTGCACATAGTCCCTCAATTACATTACCAACTGGACATGTTGACAATATGCCATGGTGCATAAATTTAAATTGCAAACATGGTGATGACCAAAAATTATTAAATGCAGCGCTAAGACTTGAACAGATTTTTAATTTTTATAAGGAGGACAAATAATGATTAACAATTTTATTCCAACAATTGGTTTAGAAATCCATTGTTCTTTGAATACAAAATCAAAGATGTTCTCTGATTCTAAAAGTTGTCATAATGATAAACCTAACACTAATATTTCATTCTTAGATTTGGCACTACCTGGTGTTTTGCCAACTGTAAATAAAGAAGCTGTTAAAAAAGGTATTATTCTAGCCAATACACTAGGTATGAAAATTGATAAAACCCTAATATTCGATCGTAAAAATTATTTTTATCAAGATTTACCTAAAGGATTCCAAATTACCCAACAATATCATCCTATTGGACGAAATGGCAGCATTAAATTAGATGATGGTACCATCATCAATATTGAAAGAATTCATTTAGAAGAAGATACAGCAAAAGAACAAACAATTAATGGTAAGACTTATTTAGATTACAATCGTGCTGGAATGCCATTAATTGAAATTGTATGTCGTCCTGATATTCATTCAGCTCAACAAGCAGTTGAATTTTTAACTAAGTTAAAGAGAAATTTAGTCTTTATGAATATCTCTAATGGAAAAATGGAAGATGGTTCATTAAGAGTAGATGTTAATATTTCTGTAGCACCTATGGGTAGCAAAAAATTAGGAGAAAGAGTAGAAATTAAAAATATCAATTCTTTTGCAAATGTTGCTAAAGCTATTAACTACGAAATTAATCGTCAAATTGGCTTGATTTTAAAAAATCAAGAAATTGAAAACTGTACTCGTCGTTGAGATGAAACAAAAAATCAAACTATTTTCATGAGACGTAAAGATACTCAAATCGAGTATAATTACTTCTCTGAACCAAACATTTGTCCTATTCCTTTGGAAGATGAATTTATTAATAATGTTCTTCAGCATTTAAATAAAACTCCAGATGAAATTGCCAAAGAACTAAAATCTAAGAATTTAAAATCTGAATTAATTGATCAGCTTTTAAATGATTTTGAACTATATAAAGTATTTAACACCATTGAAAGTAAAATCAATGACATTAATTTAGCAGTTTCATGGATAATGGTTGAACTAGTTGGATATTTGAAAAATAATAATTTGCAAATCACATGTATTAATGAAAATCACATTAACTTAATCGTTAAACTTTTAGATTTATTAAAATCTGGTGAAATTAATGGAAAACAAGCCAAAGTAATTTTTCCAGAAATGTTAAAGGATCAAAAAGATCCAACAATCATAATGGGAGAAAAGAACATAGTTCAAATTAAAGATGAAAAAGTTCTTGAAGAAATTTTAGACAAGATAATTAATCAAAATGTCAAAATGCTTGACCAATTTGCAAATCGTGAAGAAAGAGTATTAAAATATTTCTTAGGTATGCTGATGAAAGAAACTAAAGGTCAAGCAAATCCTAATATTGCAAATGAAATTTTGAATAAAATAATTAAAAATAGATTAAAGAAATAATGGAAAACAAAACTCAACAGGATAAATTTGAAATCAAAATTGGTGATATTGTATTTAATCAATATAAAGTTTTGAAACAGTTAGGTAAAGGTGGAATGGATTCTGTCATTTATCTTGTTGAAGATATTACAGAAAAAACACCAAGCAATTCATTTAAAAATAAAAAATACGCATTAAAAATTATTGATAGGGTGGAAAACACAACAGACGAAGCTTGGCATCGCTACTATGATGAATGTGTGACTTGTACAAGAATTTCACAATGTGAGAATGTTGCTAAAACTTATCATGTAGCTGAATTAGTAAAAAACAAAACCATCATGATTCTTATGGAATACATTGATGGTAATTCTTTACGTGAAGTTATTCAAAAACAAGGTTCTTTAGGTGTACAAGAATCATTATTTTTGTTTAGAAAAATTCTTATTGCTTTACAAGATTTACATAGCTTTAACAATAAGATTATTCATCGTGATTTAAAACCAGAAAACATTTTACTATCTAGAGATCGATCTAATTTGAAAATTATTGATTTTGGTATTTCTTCAGTTGTTTTCACAAGTTTTGATAAAAACGCTAAAAAAGAAATTAAACATTTTTCTACCAATGAGAATCAATTATATGGAACTTATCCTTATATTTCTCCTTCACTTTACTTGGCCTATAGCCCAAAAGCAACTACAGAAAAACGTTTTGAAGTTATTAATGAGCAATGTGATTTCTTTTCAATTGGAATTATTTTATATGAAATGTTAACTGGCAATAAACCATTTAATGGCGATCTCAATGATCAAAAAGTAATTCTTTTGCCATTAAGATATGACCTTCCGCCATTATCTAAAAACAATCCCAAAATTTCACCGGCAATTGAAAATGTTATTTTTAGATGTATCGCATCTAAACCAGATGATTTAAAATATCGCTATACAAATGTTAAGGAAATAATTAAAGATGTAGATGATATTATTAACAATCCTCAAGAGGGAAAATTAACAGAATTAATTAAACCTTACAATAAAAGAACTATTCAGGCAAATGTTTTTGACATTGAGAGTGAAAAATCTAAATTAAAGTTTTACAATTCATCATGATTTTATTGATTAATAATTTGAATAACAGTAGCTATAATCGCTGGTATTGTTATTTTGTTGGTAATTATTAATACTAAATAATTAAGCAGCTGTTTTTAAATCTTCTTTAATTTTTTCTTCTGTTTCAATTATGCTTGTGTCTTTTCGGTCCAGGCATTTATTTTTAATATCTTCAAAAATCGTTGGATTAGCTAATAAATATTCAATAGTTGCTTCTTTGCCTTGACCTAAACGTTCACCATTGTAGTAATATCAAGAACCTTTCTTTTGGATGATATCATAATCAAGTGCATATTGAATAATCTCTTCATTATGATCAATACCTTGATCAAAATAAAAATCAATATAAGCTTTACTTAATGGCGCTGCTAATTTATTTTTTACTACTTTAGCCACACTTCTTATTCCAATACATTCGCTACCATTCTTAATAAGTTCGGCACGTTTAAGTTCAATTCTTATTGATGAATAGAATTTTAAAGCTCTTCCGCCTGTAGTAATTTCATTACTACCATAAAACACGCCAACTTTTTCACGTAGTTGATTAATAAAAATAATTGTTGTATTGTATTTAGCTAATAACCCTTGGATTATTCTTAATCCTTTAGACATAATTCTTGCTTGTAAACCAATTGTTTGTTCAGAAAAATTACCTTGAATTTCACTCTCAGGTACAATTGCTGCTACTGAATCCACAACAATTAAATCAATCATTCCAGTTTTAATAAGTGCTGAAATCAATTGAAATGTTTGTTCACCAGAATCTGGTTGTGCTAATAATAATTTTGATAAATCAATTCCATTAGCTGTACAAAATTTGGCATCTAGCGCATGTTCTAAATCTATATAAGCACATTTCCCGCCAATAGATTGGCATGAAGCTACAGCTTGCAAAGCTAAAGTGGTCTTGCCACACGACTCATTACCATAAATTTCAATAATTCGTCCTTTAGGGTAACCGCCAACTCCTAATATTTTATCTAACTTAATACTTCCAGATGGTATGACATCAATAGTATTATGATTCTTATCAAATTTTGTTATATATCCTTTTCCAAATTGTGTTTCGATTTGCTTAATAGCTTGTTCTAATATTTTTTCTTCATTCATATTTTTATTATTGTCCCTTCATATATAAATATGGGGAAAAATAATTTTTTTAAAAATAATTTTTAATTATTGTAATTTTTCACTATTGATTTTATCCTGTAATTTTTGCAATAAAGTAAGAAATAAACAGAAAGTATAACGATTTCGTTTATAAATAATTTCACATGAAAATTTTTCTTCAAGCTCTACTATTTGTGTTGTTATAAATACTAGATTTTCTTCAGTCAAACGATCAATACTTTGATCCAAAAGATCATAAATTGGATATAAGCCGTTATATCACTTACTGTGTTTTTTACGATTAACTTCAATTTTTTGATTTTTGAAATCAGTAATATTAAATTCTTGTGCTAAAGCTTGAGGTGATAAACTTAGTACATTTTTAACTTTGTGCTTTTTCTTATTATTTTTCAATGTATACAAACTTCTGATAATTAATACAGAAATAGCAACCGTAACTATTACTCACCAAAATATCATATAACCTAAATATAATGGTTGGTTTAGATAAAAGAATATTAATAAACCAGATAATGCAATAGCAAGTATGATACAGATTACATTAACTATTCAACCTAAATTAACAATTTTTTGTTTTTTAAAAATTGAAAATCTATTAGCAATTATATAAGTAACAAATTCAGCAATCAATAGGGCTAAAATCAATACACCAGCAATTGTTAAAACAATTGCCACAGCTAAATTAAATTCACTTCCATTCATCTTAAACCATCTCCTTAATTAATTTTAATAATTTTTCATATGCCATATGTGTTAAATCAATGCGGATGTCATTTCTTTCTTTTTGTTTAGATTGTAATTCATAGGTATAAATTTTATCAATAATACAAATGCCTAGGTATGCGAATCCAGCGGGTTTATTTTCATCACATACTGGGCCTGCGTTTCCTGAAATCGCTAATGAAATATCAGTATTTAATTTTTTGTTTGTGTTAAGAGCCAATTCCCTTACACATTGTTCACTGATAGCACCAAATTGATTTAAAGTTTCTTCTTTAACACCACAAAGTTTATTTTTAGCAAAGTTAGAATAAACAATCATTCCACCTTTGAATACTTTGCTACATCCAGGTACTGTCGCTAAAAATGAACTAATCATTCCCGCTGTAACACTTTCAGCAGTTGACAAAGTTAATTCATGTTGTTTTAATAAATCAATAATTTCGTTTTGCAAATAGTTAGACATAATAATTTATTCCTCACCTTTTAAATCACCTTCAAGTTCAATAATTAAATCACGTAAGTATGCAGCTTTTTCATATTCTTGCTTTTTAGCAGCAGCAAGCATTTCTTTACGCAATCTATTGATTGCCTTAGTTTGTTTTTCTCCACCTTTTTTCTTAGCTTTATAGGCAGCTTCCATGATTTTAGCTTCTTCATCTGAAATAAAATCATCACGAATCTCTTTAACAATTGTTTTTGGTGTTATATGATGTTTTTGGTTATAATCGATTTGGATTTTACGACGACGATTAGTTTCATCAATGGCGATTTGCATATCTTTAGAAACAGTATCAGCATACATAATAATTCTTCCATTAACATTTCTAGCAGCACGACCAAATGTTTGAATTAAAGCTCTTGAGTTCCTAAAGATACCCGGCTTATCAGCATCAAAGATGCAAACTAAAGATACTTCAGGAGCATCAAGACCCTCACGTAGTAAGTTTACTCCGATTATAACATCATATTTACCCTTACGCATGTCATTTAAAATCTTTGAGCGTTGTAATGGTTTTAAACCATGATGAAGATATGCGACTTTAACATATTTATCTTTTAGATATTGTGTTAAAGTTTCTGCCATTTTTATAGTTAGAACAGTAACAAATGTTCTTTCGTTTTTGGCAATTTGTTTTTTGATTTCACTTAATAAATCATCAATTTGGAATTTAGTTGGTCTAATTTCTAAAGTTGGATCAACTAATCCAGTTGGACGAACAATTTGTTGAACAACAACACCTTCAGACTGATTAATTTCATAATCATTTGGTGTTGCAGAACAATAAATGACATGTTTGATTTTGTCATTAAATTCATGAAAATTTAATGGACGGTTGTCTAAGGCAGAAGGCAATCTAAAACCATAATCAACTAATACTTGCTTACGGTTTTTATCAGTATTAAACATTCCTCTAATTTGTGGAATGGTCATGTGTGATTCATCAATTACTAATAGTCAATCGTCATTACGATAATAGTCAAAAATTGTATAAGGAGTTTCTCCTTCAGCACGCAATTCTAAATGACGTGAATAGTTTTCAATTCCCGGACAGAAGCCTAACTCTTTTAGTGATTCAATATCAGCTTTTGTTCGTTGCTCAATTCTTTGTGCTTCAAGAAGTTTTCCATTTTTTTTAAAGTATTCAATTCTTTTGTCTAATTCGTCGGTGATTCTTTTGATTGCTTCCTCAAAACGAGAATTATTCATTATGTATTCATTAGCAGGAGAAATTACATAATAATCGTGTTTTTGTAATACGGAACCAGTTAGAGCATCAACTAAATGAATTGATTCTATTTCATCACCAAATAATGAAATTCTTACGATGTAAGCATCGCTGATTCCTGGTGCAATTTCAATAACATCGCCATTAATTCTAAATGTTCCAGGTTTTAAATCAATTTGATTACGTTCATATTGTAACTTAACCAATTCATATTGAAACTGCTTATAATTGATTTTTTCTCCTTTTTTGATAAGCAACTTAAATTCATCATAATCATATGGAGAAACTGATGCATAAATAGCAGCTACAGAAGCAATAACAATAACTTTATTAGCTGTAGCTAAAGAGTTGATAGTTGAAAGACGCATCATTTCAATATCTTCATTTCGCTGTGCATTTTTTTCAATATATAAATCCATCGCTGGCTTATAAGCTTCTGGTTGGTAAAAATCAAAATAAGAAATAAAATATTCAACACGATTATTTTTGAATAGTTCTTTAAATTCACCATAAAGTTGAGCAGCTAAAGTTTTATTATGGACAATAACCAAAGTTTTTGATTGCAATCTTTCAATAACATTTGCAATTGTAAAAGTTTTACCTGTTCCTGTTGCACCAAGTAGAACTTGTGATTTTACGCCTTGTTTAACATTACTAACAAGTTGATTAATTGCTGATACTTGATCAGCAATTGGCTTCATGTTAGTTGTTAGAACTAATGGATTATTATCTTTTTCAATTTTAGGCATCTTAATGAGAGGCAATTGTATCTTTGAATTTACTTAGATTTTTGAACTGGCTTTTCGACTTTTTTAGTTTCTTTTTTATCTTGAACATCTTGTTGTTGGCTAGATTTAATCTTTTCCATCAAGTTACTTAAAGTTTTCTTTGCATCTCTTGATGTTTCACTAGATTTAGTTTGAGAATCTTGTGAGACAAACTTATCGCGAGGAGAAGTTGGTTTCAAATTAATGCTAAAGTTTGGTTTACTTTCAAAAGCGTTTTGAATGATTGAATCATTATTACGACTCTTAAGTTCTTCGTATGCTTTCTTGTTGATGTTCAATGTAGTTAATACATTTGATAATTCATTGAAAATAGCTTCATTTACACGAGGAACGAAAATGTGGTTGATTTGAGCAACTGTTGCATGTGCAACTTTTTGTTTCATATCTTCAAAATGTTTATCAGCTTCTTCGACATAGATGTTTAATGGTGAACGTTGCTCTAAACTTCTTAGATTTACACCTTCACGAACCTTAACCATTAAATCCAAGTGGTTAGTTCATTGATGATCTAAAGATTGGATGATAATATCTCTGAAAATTTTGTTAGCAACTTCAGGAGTTAAAAGTTCAACACGTTTGTCAATACTTATACACAAAATGTTAAATAAAATGTTTGTAGTTTCAGCTGCTGTTTTATTTACAAAGAAGCTTGGTGAAACCAGGTTGTAATTGAACATACGCTTATTAATAGCGTTTGCTAATTCTTCACCTTTAACGAATAGTGGATTTTTTGATGATTTAAATATATCCACTACATCTTTAGCTACAACCTTTGCCATATTCTTAGCAATTTGAAGGTTTGTTGAATTTTTTAAGATTTGATCTCTTTGTTTGTATACTAGTTCTCTTTGGTTTGAAAGAATACTATCATAGTCAATTAAATTCTTTCTCATGTCATAGTTTAATGCTTCAACTTTTTTCTGAGCATTTTTAATTAGACGAGTAAAGAATCAAGAGTCGTAATATTCGTCATCAATTTTTTGACTACTTTTATTTTCTTTTTCGATTGCGAATCTTCTAAACAATGTATCTTCAAGAGAAACAAAGAATCTAGTTATTCCAGGGTCACCTTGACGACCACTACGACCTCTTAACTGGTTGTCAACACGACGAGATTCATGGTGAGCAGTACCAATAACATATAAACCACCAAGTTCAGCAATACCTGGTCCTAACTTAATGTCAGTACCACGGCCAGCCATGTTAGTTGAAATAGTAATCATTCCTCTCTGACCTGCTAAAGCTACAATTTTTGCTTCCTTTGCATTATTCTTAGCATTCAACAATTGGAACGGTAAACCCTTATTTTTTAAGAAGTAAACTAGTTCTTCTGAATCCTCAACAGATTCAGTACCAACTAGAATTGGTTGGCCAGTAGCATGAATTTTTTCGATTTCACTAACTACGTGTACTCATTTACTGATTTTGTTTGCAAAAACATAATCATTCATATCACGTCTAATTACTGGTTTGTTAGTTGGAATGGTTACTACAACCATGTTGTAAATCTTTAAAAATTCTTCAGCCTCAGTTGCAGCAGTACCACTTAATCCAGCTAGTTTATTATATAGACGGAAGAATGATTGGTAAGTAATAGTAGCCACAGTAATATTTTCTGGTTCAATCTTAACTTTTTCTTTTGCTTGAATCGCTTGTTGTAATCCAGCATTATAACTACGGCCTTCTAGAATACGGCCTGTAAATTGGTCAACTAAGAACACTTTATCATCTTTGATAATATACTCTACACCATTTCTAAACACTTTATTTGCCAATAATGCATTCTTAATCTTGTGATAAAGTGTTGAGTTTTGGAAATGGAATAAGTTAGTTAACTTATAGTAAGCTTCAGCTTTTTTAACACCTTCATCCGTTAGATTAATTGAATTTGATTCTGCATCAATTACAAAGTCATTTTTACCAAGTTTATTGACAAAACGATCAACTTCAATGTACATTGAAACATCTTGTTTTGGCTGACCTGAAATAATTAATGGTGTACGTGCTTCATCGATTAATACTGAGTCACCTTCATCGATAATGGCAAAATTTAGTTCACGAATAACTTTGTCTTCATAACGATTAACCATGTTATCACGAAGATAATCAAAACCTAATTCAGAGTTTGTTGTATATGTGATATCACATGCAAACATTTCTCTTTTTTGTGCTGGAGTGAAACTAGCTAGGTTGTAACCTACCGTAATTCCCAAAGGGTTTAATGCTTCAGCACAAAAACGTGCATCACGTTGTACTAAATATTCATTAACAGTTACAACATGAACGCCACGCTTTAATAATGCATTTAAATACGCAGTTAAAATAATAACAATTGTTTTACCTTCACCGGTATACATTTCCGCAAAGTCACCATTGTTTGCAACAATTGCACCAATAAGCTGCACTTTATAAGCGAAAATATGATGAACTCTATAAATTGCTTCTCTTGCAGTAGCTAATGCTTCAGGTAAAACATCATCTAAACTTTGACCTCTTTTTAAACGATCAATAAGAATATTTGTCATCTCTGACAACTCTTTATTTGTCTTTTGTCTAAACTCTACTTTTAGAGAATCTACATAATTAGCCAACTTTTTTGCCTTTTTTAGGATTTTTCTACTAGGAGAAAGTACATTTCATTGATTTAAATTCATAAATACATATATTTTATATAAAATACGTAATATATAGTGATGAAATGAAAAAGATTGATTTAAAAGTAGGTGAAAAGCTAACATTAAATTGTTTGCTATCGAATGAAATTTCGGAAGCAAAAACAATTATCATTCATCTAAATGGGATTAATTTTTCTAGTGCTTTTAACAGATTTTGAAAAATTCCGACAGATTTAAATGCTACTTTTGCATTCATCGATTTGCCTGGAAACGATGTTAATTTAAAATCATCAAAATACAATAGATATTATTTAAAGATAATAAATCAATCAATTTCAGTACTAAGGTCAATGTATCCAAATATTCAAAAAGTTTATATGACTGGTGAATCTTGAGGTGCAAATTTATCATTGTTATTTGCCAAAAAATATACTGATAAAATTGATGGTGTTTTGTGTTGAAACGGTCCCAGTAGAGTTGATACTTCACTTTCTACATTTAACACTTGACAAAAAATGGTTATTGGAATGAGACATTTCCTATGTGTTTTATTCAATACCAATACTTTTTGCTCCGTTGGCAACATAACAAAGCTAACAGATAATCCAATTATTTTGCGTATTTTTACAAGCAGTAAAACCCCAGTTAATGGTTTCACAAGACTGGATTTAGCAGCATGATATTCAATGTTTCCTGCTTTCCATTATTTGAAAAAGCATTTTAAATCAAATTTAAATTTACCAATAACATATATTCAAACAGAGAATGATTGCTATTACAAAAAAAACATAAAAAAATTAAATAAAATTAAAGTGTATAGTAATGATCACAATAGAATTGTTTTTCAAAAAGGAGGGGAACATTTGCTTTCAGTCGATCCAAATGGTAATAATCAAATCATTTGGAAAGAACTAAAACGAATGATAGGAGAATAATTATGATAGAAATCCATTTTATTGTTAATCCAACATCAAATAACGGGAAATCAAACGAGTATTTTGATAAAATAGAGAACTTTTTAAAAAGTTCTCACATCAAGCATTTTGTTTATAAAACTGAATATAAGAAGCATGCTATTAAACTTGCTGAAGAAATTTCGTCTTTGAATAGACCGGTTCATATTATTGCTGTTGGTGGTGATGGAACTCTTAATGAAGTACTTAATGGAATTAAAAATTTTGAAAATGTTTATTTAAGTGCTTTACCATCTGGAAGTGGAAATGATTTCACATCCAACTTTGATAAAATTAGTCAAACTGATCCAATTGTTAATATAAAAAGATTGATTAAACAACAAGCTACTAAAGTTGATTTTTTAATCGTTAATGATAAAGTAAGATGCATTAATGCAATTGGTGCTGGTATTGTTCCAAATGTAATTAAGAAGTACCTAAGTTATAAGCATTTTAGTCAAAAAACAAAATATAAATTAGCAACTATTTCTAAGTGTTTATTTTTTAGTGTTCATAAAATTAAGTATTCTTTAGATGATGGAAAAACTTGAGTTGAAAATAAAATAATTTCTTTTTCAATCGGTAATGGTAAAAATGTTGGTGGTGGAATCAATTTAATTCCTGATGGAATTGTTGATGATGGATTTATTACTGTATCATTAATTCACAAATTTAATCGTTTATTCACAATTCATAATTTAATAAAGCTTAACAAAAAAGGCGCAGGTTCAATTAAATATAATGAGCGCTTTAAATGTGAGAAAATTTTAATTAAGTTAGATAAAAAACTTTACGATATTGATGGTGAACTTTATGATGATACAGATGAACTATCTGTAAGAGTAGTTCACAACACATTAAAATTTATAGTCTAGGACATATTTTGTTTTATTATGACAAGAATAGAAAAGTATGCAGAATATAGAAAACAGATATTAAATGAAGACTATTTTTTGTCTAATATTGACAACCAATCGCAGATTGTGAAATTGTATCACGACAAAATAATGGATCTTAATCCAAATATTTTAATTAATGAGTCTGAACAAATTCGTGATTTTCCAACTGTTAATCAATTAACTTTTGTTTATCAAGTTGATCCAACAATGTTTCAAAGTTTAAAAAATTATCCTAATTTGATAAACAATGATAAAAAACAAAAAAATGTAACTGATATAACTGATTTCATATATTCTTATGAACATAACTCCATTATCAGTGATGATCACAGATCAATTTCTCAAAGTTGATTAAAACAAGATAAGAATTATTTGAGACTCGATAATATTGGTCGTTCTTTAAAAGAAGCGCAAAAAAATCTTGTAGAATTTCAAACATTAAGTATTCAAAAATTAAAAAAATTAATGGAAACAATCAACACTTCTGAGAACTCTAACGAAAATATTGAAAAATATAAAGTTACTTCAGAAAATATTGACTCGTCAGTTTCTTACAAAAAGATTTATATTGGTTTAATTTGAGCATTGATAATTCTATTATTGTTAACTGCAATTGTTATTATCATCGGGGGCGTTTTGTATGGAAAATAAAAAGGTTTATCAAATAGCTATAGATGGCCCTAGTGGAGTTGGAAAATCATCAATTGCACGTGATATTTCAAAAAAATTAGGATTTGTATATATCAATACTGGCGCTATGTATCGCTGTTATTCATTAGCATTAATTAACAATAATGTAAGTATTGAAGATATTGATCAAGTAATGAAAACTCTAAAATCTAATAGAGTTGAGTTAATTGGTGAATCTGTATTTTTGAATGGAAAAGATGTAACTGATCAATTAAATAATCCTAGGATTGCTGCATTAGCTAGCAAGATAGGAACAATTAAAGAAGTTAGGGAAAAATGTGTTGCAGATCAACAGAAAATTGCCAATGGTATCAATTGTGTAATGGAAGGAAGAGATATTACAAGCGTTGTTCTTCCCAATGCGACACTTAAAGTTTATCTTGATGCTGATGTTAAATTAAGAGCAGAAAGAAGATGAAAACAATATAACTGTAACGAACCTTATGAGATAGTTATGAAAAAGATAATTGATCGAGATTATCAAGACACTCATCGTGCATTCTCTCCATTGATTAAAGTAAATGATGCTTTTACAATTTATGATACTGGTTCTACGATTGAAGAAGTATCCCAAATGATTATCAAAAAATTTAAGGAAATAATTAATGAATAAAGTTGCAATAGTTGGTAAACCAAACGTTGGAAAATCAACTCTATTTAATCGCTTAATAAGACAAAGAAAGTCAATTGTTGAAAATGAACCAGGTGTAACAAGAGACCGTATTTATGGTACTGTGGATTGATTGGGTCAACAATTTAAATTAATTGATACCGGTGGTCTTACTTTGAAGAATGAACCATTTCAAAAAAATATTCAAATTCAAGTTGAATATGCTATTGAAGAAGCTGATTTAATTCTTTTCATGGTTTCGAATAAAGAAATGGTAAATTCTGATGATTATTTCATCGCAAAATTACTAAAGAAGAAAAGAAACAAAAAAGTTATCGTTGTAGTTAATAAGTCTGAAAATAATGATAATACATATGAAAACACATACTATTCATTTGGTTTTGGCAAGCCTTTTTACATTTCAGCCGAGCATAGCATTGGAACTGGCGATTTATTAGATGAAATAATCAAAAATATAAGAACATCTAAACAAGATAAAGCAACAAAAAAAGATAGTTTAACATTTTGCATTATCGGAAGGCCAAATGTAGGTAAATCTACTTTAACTAATACAATTTTAAACGATGATCGTGTTTTGGTTTCACCAATTCCCAACACTACTAGGGATAGCATAAATTGTGACTTTAAATACAATGGTAAAAACTACACCATTATTGATACTGCTGGAATTAGACGCAAAGGTAAAATTATTGATGAAGTTGAAAAATATGCAGTAATGCGTACGCAAGCTTCCGTTGAAGAAAGCAAACTAATCTTGCTCGTTTTTGATGGTAGTGAGGAATTCACTGAACAAGACGAAATTATCGGTGGGATAGCTTACAAAGCTAACATCCCAACAATTATTGTTGTTAACAAATGAGATTTAGTTAAAAAAGATGACTATACGCAAAATGAATATATTAAAAAAATTCGTTCAAAATTTAAATATTTGTCTTGAGCACCAATTGTTTTTATAAGTGCTAAAGAGAATAAAAAAGTTCAAAATATATTTAAGTTAATTAAAGAAATTCAAGAACAAATTAATATCAAAGTTAATACTTCTATGTTAAATGAAGTTATCGTTCGTGCTGCTTCACATAATCCACCGTCATTATTTAAAGGTGGAAGATTGACAATTCATTATGCTACACAAGTTCAAGGACAAATTCCAACTTTTGTAATTTTTACAAATGATCCTAAATACTTACATTTCTCATATGCAAGATTTATTGAAAATTTAATTCGTGAATCTTTTGGTATTGATAAAGTTCCAATTACAGTTTATTATAAAGACAAAAATTCAAGAATCAGAGGTATAAAAGATGAAAAGAACTACTAAAAAAATTGCAATTTTAGGAACAGGAGCATGAGGAACTGCGCTTGCTAATGTTTTAATTTCTAATCATAATTCAGTTGCAATGTGAGGCATTGATGATAAAGAAATTGAAAATTTAAAGCAACAAAAAAATCCTAAATACTTTGGTAAGAAAAAGCTTTGCGGCCCATTATCAATTGTATCCAAAGATATTAATGATATTATCAATTTTAACCCTGATTTTGTAATTATTGCTGTTCCTTCATTACACATTGAAAATGTGCTATCAAAAGTGACAAACAAATTTACAAATAAGCCTATTTATATTAATGTTGCTAAAGGTTTTAATCAAAAAACATTAAAAACATGAAGTCCAACAATTAATCAGTTAATCAAAGGAAAAGCAAGAGGATTAGTTACTTTAATCGGTCCTTCTTTTGCAGAGGAAGTTTTTAAAAACAAGATTACGATTGTAAATGCTGTCACAGATGATTTAAAAATTGCAAATGAAACACAAAAAATATTTAGTACAAAATATTTTAAGTGTATTCCAATTGATGATGTTAAAGGCGCTGAAACAATTAGTGCTCTTAAAAACGTAATGGCTATTGGAAGCGGTATTATGTATGCACAACATAGTTCAATTAACACTAGATCATGCATTTTGGCTCAAATAGCTAAAGAAATATTTTATATCTTAAAAGTAATGGGTGGAAAATTAGAAACACTATACCAATTTTGTGGTATTGGTGATATATACTTAACTTGTACTTCTAAAAAATCAAGAAACTTTTCTTTAGGTTTAACGATTGGTAAAAAGAGTTATAAGAAAATTAATAAGGTTGTTAATGCCAACACAATTGAAGGTTATTGAGCTACTAAAGTAGCTTACGAAATCATTCGAAAATACAAAATTGATGCACCTATAATTTCACATTTATATAGCATTCTTTACGAAAACGAAAATCCAGAAAATTTTGTAAATAATGTTGTAAAAGAAATTAAAGCTTAATCTTTTCTAATACCTCAACTAGATTTAATATTCCAGGATAATAAATTTCTAGTTCATGTCCATATTTTTGTATTTGATCAAAATGGATAATATGTGTTTTGTTTAGTTGAATGTATTCAACTATTTTTTTAAATTCGATAAGGTAAAATTTATCAAATTTTGCCATATAAATTATCAGGAAGCAACATGCATTAAACGAATCACACATTTTCTTTAAGAATAAATATTGATGATTTTTTAAATTCTTAAAATCAAATGTAGTTTTTTCAGTCTGTTTAGCTTCAAATTCATAATGAGTTTGTTTATAAACTCCTGTATAATCAACAGTTGACTTAGAAAATAATAAACCAACAAATGTTTTTTCGTTGATCATTTTAAGTATTTTAAATGGGATATTTCTTTTTTCGAAATACGCTATATTTTTAGAAGAATAATATGAAATAGTTCGATTAACAATTTCTTCTAAAAACATCCCTTTATTGGATTTTATATTCATATAATAATTGATAAATAATAAGATGAGATTAGATAAATATTTAGTTGAGCATAAATTAGTTACTAGTCGAAACAAAGCGCAGGATTTAATATCTCGTGGATATGTTTTAGTTAATGATGAAATTAAGTTACATGTCGATTATCAAGTTCAAGAAATTGACAAAATCAACATTGTTCAACATGAACAATATGTATCTCGTGGTGCTTATAAACTAATTGAAGCAATAAACAGATTTAAAATCAATCTTAAAGATAAAGTTGTTTTAGATATAGGTTCAAGTACAGGTGGCTTCACACAAGTTTGTTTAATTAATGGTGCAAAGAAAATATATGCAATTGATGTTGGCACTAATCAAATGGATAAAAAATTATCCGCTAACAAAAGAATTGAATTATATGAGCAAACAAATTTCAAAGATGTAACTCCAAGCATTTTTAAGGAACGAGTTGAATTAATTGTTGCTGACCTATCTTTTATTTCCATCACTAAAATTCTTGATAAAATATCAGAATTATTTTATTATTCATTTGAAATGGTTTTACTTATAAAACCACAATATGAATTAGGGAAAGATATCATTAAGGCATATAAAGGTGTAATTAAATCACAAAGACTTTGAGATAAAGCAATTGATATAGTTAGCCAGCATGCAAAATCTTTAAAGTTTAAAATTAAATCAATTATTCCATCTCCAATAAAAGGCAGTAAAGGAAATACAGAATTCTTAATGTATTTAACAAAATAATATGCGATACATTTTACATATTGACATGAATGCATTCTTTGCATCAGTTGAGGAGGTTCTAAATCCTGAGCTTAAGAATTTGCCGATTGCTGTTGGTGGTAGAACATCAAGAGCTTCCGTTATTGCTTCTCCTAATTATATTGCTAGAAAGTATGGTGTTAAGGCAGGAATGCCTAATTTTAAAGCTAAGAAGTTATGTCCAAATTTGATTATTGTTAACCATCATTTTGACGAATATGTAAGATACTCAAATATTTTTATTGATTTCATTCGACAAAAATTAACCAACAACATTGAAATTATGTCAATTGATGAATGTTTTGCTGATATTACACACAAATGTAAAAGTCAAGATGATGCAATTAACTTAGCAAAAATGATTCAAAGTTTGCTTTATCAAAATGTAGGCTTGAAGTGTTCGATTGGTGTTTCGTACAATAAATTTTTAGCAAAAATGGGAAGTGATTTACGTAAACCTTATGGCATTACACCAATTTTTACAAAACAAGATATAGAAAAATATATATGACCCTTACCAATTGAAGATATGTTTTTAATAGGAGCTAGTTCTTCAAAAAAATTACGTAAATTTAAAATTGACACAATAAGAGATTTAGCTGACAAAAATAATAACAAAATTCTTAAACAAGTTTTAGGCAGACATTGGAGTGTTCACTATCTTCATGCTCATGGTATTGGTAATGATGAATTAGATCATTCATATAACGTTCCAAAATCATTAAGCAATAGCGAGACATTATTGCTTGATACAAATAACCTTGACGAAATTAATGCAAAAATCGAGGAATTAACTAAATCAATGTTGTTTCGAATGAATTCGTACAATTTGGCCGGTAGAAGATTATCTGTTTATGTTAAGTATCCAGACTTCGCAACTTCGACAAAAAATTATACTTCACCTTCAATGTTAGATGATTATTATCAGATAGTTCAAATTTTGAAAAATATATACTATGATAATTTTGCAAATAAAACAATTAGATTAATTGGCGTTGGTATATCAATGCTTCAACCAAAAATCGAAATGAATACAATGATTTTTGATAATTATGTTGAAAGCGAAAAAATTATTGAAGATGAATACGAAAATATTAAACGCAAGATTAATGAATTCTTTCAATTAGACATTCTTGATATTGCATCAAAAAAACTTAAATAATTAAATACATTTTTTGATGTTTTCTAGCAACATCTTCCCATCATATGTTATTCTTCTACCTTTATTTGTTTTGACAATATAATTTTTTCTTAACAAATATGGTTCAATTTTTAGAGTAATTGTAAGTTCATCGATTCCAATAATTTGAGTTATTGTTTTTATTCCTAGTGTGTCATCATCATTTTGACTTAATGCTTTAAGATATAGATAATCATTGATATCAAATTCATTGTAAATGTAACCTATCTTTTTTAATATTTCCTGAATTTTAATTTTGCTATTATCAAGTCTAAAATCATAAATTCTTCGAATAAGTTTATAAGCTATTCTTGGTATTCCCTTTGATGCAAGACATATCAAATCTATCTCTTCATTATCGAGCAATACACACAGTTTATGGGCATAAAATTCAATAATTTTACGAATTTCATTTTCACTATATTCATTAAAATTGATAATGATTCCAAAACGATCAACTAAAGGTTGAGGTAATTTACCATAAATGGTTGTCGCACCAATAATGGTAAAGTTTGGCAATTTAATTCTTGTTAGTCTACTATTAAAATCTTTACCAATATTAAGATCCAAGCTATTTTCTTCCATAGCTGAATAAAAAAGCTCTAAACATTTAATATTAACGGCATGTATTTCATCAATGAATAAAATTTCATTTTCTTCAATTGACAGTAAAACATTGATGACATCAATTGGTTTTTGAATTGTTGAACCCTGTACAATCCTTAATTTGGTTTGAAATTCATTAGCAATGATTTTGGCTAATGTTGTTTTTCCTGTACCTGGTAGACCATAAATTAGACAATGTTCAAATGAACGATGATCTTGTTTACAAGAGTTAATATAAATTTTAATATTTTCTTTAACTTCATTTTTGCCTATAAAGTCATCAAGAGTATTAATTAGATTCAATGCCATTTGTATCTTTTTTAATTATGATTTTGATTGCTTGAGTAATTAAATCAGATAATTCCTCTTCTGTTGGGCTCTTTTTGACTGTTAATTTACTAATTGCATATTGAATGTCTTGGTCTTTATATCCAAGTGAATTCAATGCACTAAATAATTGTGTAATTTGTTTACTATTTGAATTATCAATATTTGTTTTTGCAATGTAAAAATCATAAAGTGTATCAATAATTACTTTTGCACTTTTGCTGCTAACACCTTTACATTTTGACAATTCTTCTACATTTTTATCAACAATCAATTGTCGTATTAAGTCATTATTGTTAGTACAGATTTGTAATGATGTCTTTGCACCAATTCCCTGACAACGCATTAATGATAAAAATAATTCTTTGGCTTGGTATGTTTTGAATCCATACATGTCATCAATAAAACTATTTTTGCTCGTTAATGAATATTGACTGTAAATATATAGATGAATTTTTTTCTGCAAACTGTATTCGTTTGGATTTGTTACATAAATAGCATAACCAACATTGTTACACTCAAATGTGATTGTTTTCTTATTAATAGAGACAACCTCTCCATATAAGTATGAGTACATTTTGTTTTCCTCCACTTATATAAAATGAAAAAAAATAAGGAAAATAAAAATTTTTGTGAATTATTCCTCGTTGCTTAAGATTTTAATAAATGTATCTTGTGGGACAGCAACATTGCCAATATTTTTCAATTTCTTCTTGCCTTCTTTTTGTTGTTCCAATAATTTCTTTTTACGGCTAACATCTCCACCATAACATTTAGCAAGTACATTTTTATAAATTGCTGAAATTGTTTCTCTAGCAATTACTTTACCGCCAATAACAGCTTGAATTGGAATTTCAAATTGTTGACGTGGAATATACTTTTTTAGCTTTTCACACAACACTCTTGCTTTAGCATAGGCGTTTTCACGATGTAGAATCATACTTAATGCGTCAACTTTTTTGCCATTTAAAAGGATATCAACTTTTACTAAATCACTTTTTTTATAATCTAGTAAATCATAGCTCATTGAAGCATAACCACGGCTTACAGCTTTTAAACTGTCAAAGAAATTATAGATAATTTCACCAAGTGGAATAATATACTCAAGTTTTCTTTGATTTCCTTCAACAACATCTAAAGATTGATATATACCTCGATGATTTTGAGCTAATTTCATTAGTCCACCAAGATATTCTTCAGGAGTAATAATTTCTAGTTTAACAAATGGTTCACGAATTTCTTTAATGTATGTACGATCTGGTAATTCACTTGGATTATTAACTTTAATTATTTCACCATTAGTTTTTAAAACTTCGTATTCTACACTTGGCGCAGTCAAGATTAAATCAATCTTATATTCACGCATGATTCTTTCTTGAATTACATCCATATGTAATAAACCTAAAAATCCACAACGAATTCCAAAACCTAAAGCTATTGAAGTTTCATATTTATAAGTTAATGATGAATCTGATAATGAAATTTTCATCATTGTATCTTTTAAATCAGCGTACTTGGTATTGTCAATTGGGTACATACCACAATAAACCATTGGTAATACCTTTTTGTATCCAGGTAATGGGGTATCACAAGGATTTTCAAAATCAGTAATAGTATCACCAACTTCAACGTCTTTTGCTGTTTTAATGTTTGCTGAAATTCATCCAACATCACCACAATTTAAAGACTCAACATTTTTAAACTTTGGTGTTTTAATTCCGATTTCAGTAATAACAAAATCTTTATTATTCGCCATCATTTTAATATGTTGACCAACATGAATTGAACCATTTTTAACTCTAATAAAACAAATTACACCACGGTATGAATCATAATATGAATCAAATATTAATGCTTGCAATTTAGCATTTGGTTCACCATCTGGCGGCGGAATAGTATCAACAATATTTTGCAGCAATTCTTCAATACCTACGCCTGTTTTAGCAGATATTAAGTTAACATTATTAGTAATTCCAATAACATCTTCAACCTGTTTAATTGTTTTATCAACATTAGCACCAGGTAAATCAATCTTATTGATAACAGGAATAATTTGCAAGTTGTTTGACAACGCTAAATAAGTATTTGCAATTGTTTGGGCTTGTACACCTTGAGCAGCGTCAACGACTAATAATGCTCCTTCACAAGCAGCTAAACTTCTTGATACTTCATAATTAAAATCAACATGTCCTGGAGTATCAATCAAATTTAAAATATATTTTTGGTTTGTTCTTTTATCTAAATAATTCAAAGAAACACTATTAAGTTTAATAGTGATTCCTCTTTCACGTTCAATATCCATAGAATCAAGAACTTGGTTCTTCATTTCTCGTTTTTCAAGCCCATGAGTTAACTCGATAATACGATCACTTAAAGTCGACTTTCCGTGATCAATATGTGCAATAATACTAAAGTTTCGTATGTACTTTTTATCCATTAATTTAACGTTAAGTGTATTATATAATATACAAAATATATTATTAATAGTTATTATGTACAATCACAATTTAATTGAGAAGAAATGACAAAAATATTGAGATGAAAAGCAAACATATCAATTTAAAGAAGACCGCACTAAACCAAAAGCGTACATACTAGACATGTTTCCTTACCCTAGTGGTCAAGGTTTACATGTAGGTCACCCAAAAGGATATACTGCAACTGACGTAGCAGCTAGATATAGACACTTTAAAGGCTATAGCGTTCTTCATCCAATAGGATGAGATGCTTTTGGATTACCTGCAGAACAATATGCAATCAATACAAATAATCATCCATCTAGATTCACTAAACAAAACATTGATCATTTTAGAGAACAATTAAAGATGTTAGGTTTTAGTTATGACTACAACAAAGAAGTTGATACGACTGATCCAAAATACTATAAATGAACACAATGGATTTTCACTAAACTATTTGAACATGGTTTAGCAGAAATCAGAGACGTTGATGTTAACTGATGTGAAAAATTAGGAACTGTATTATCAAACGAAGAAGTTTTAAATCGTGATGGTAAGATGGTTTCTGAACGTGGTGAATTCCCTGTTGTCAAAAAACCAATGCGTCAATGAGTTTTAAAAATAACTAAATATGCAGAAAAATTACTTGATGGTTTAAACTTAATTGATTGACCTGAATCCTTAAAATCTATTCAACGTAAATGAATAGGAAAATCGATTGGTGCTTTAATTAATTTCAAAACTACTCAAAATTGTGATTTACAAGTATTTACTACAAGACCTGATACTTTATTCGGTGCAACATATTTAGCAATTGCTCCTGATCATGAAGATACTTATAAATTTGTTACACCAAAAAACAAAGAAAAGTGTTCACAATATATTATTGATGCTAAATCCAAAAGTGAATTAGAAAGAAAGTCAGATACAAAAACTCAAACTGGAGTATTTTCTGGTAGTTATGCTTTTCATCCAATTACAAACCAAAAAATGCCAATTTACATATGTGATTATATTTTAAAAGATTATGCTACTGGTTCAATTATGGCTGTTCCAGCACATGATGAAAGAGATTTTAAATTTGCAACTAAGTACAAATTGCCAATAATCAAAGTTATTGATGTTGCAGACAATAAATTACCATACATTGGTGATGGAAAACATATAAACTCTGATTTCTTAAATGGTTTAGACAATAAAGAAGCTAAATCAAAAATGATAGAATACTTGGTTAAAAACAAGCTTGGTAAAGAACACATTACTTACAAAATGAAGGACTGATTGTTTAGCCGTCAAAGATATTGAGGAGAACCATTCCCTATTATTTTTGATGAAAATAATAAACCACATTTAGTAAAGGATTTGCCTCTATTGCTTCCTCCATGTGAAGATTATAAACCTTCAAATGATGGAAGAAGTCCATTAGCTAAATTAACTAACTGAATAAATGTTGAAATTGATGGTAAACACTATGTAAGAGAAACAAATACTATGCCACAATGGGCTGGTAGTTGTTGATATTACCTAGGATACTTGTTAAAGAAATCTGATCAATCATATCTACCATTAGATTCAAAAGAAGCTTATGAGTTGTTTAAATATTGATTACCAGTAGATTTATATGTTGGTGGTCAAGAACATGCAGTTTTACACTTGTTATATTCAAGATTTTGACACCGTTTCCTATACGACATTAAAGTAGTTCCAACTCCTGAACCATTTTATCGTATTGTTAATCAAGGTATGATTCTTGGTAGTAATGGTGAAAAAATGTCTAAATCTCGTGGCAATGTCATTAACCCTGATGAAATTATTAAAACACATGGAGCAGATGCTTTAAGACTTTATGAAATGTTTATGGGGCCATTAGGTGCTTCTTTACCATGGACAGAAGAAGGATTAAACGGTGTAAGAAAATGGTTAGATCGTGTATACCGTTTATTTGAAACAAAGATTAATGATTTAGATAACAAACCTAACGCAACACTAGATTATGCTTACAATTTATTTATTAGAAATGTATCTCATAATATTGAAAAAGGTAATTTAAATGTAGCAATTAGTGACATGATGGTATTCATTAATTCATGTTATTCACTTGAAAAATTAAATAAAGAATACTTACACAATTTCCTAATTGTTCTATCTTGTTTTGCTCCACACTTAGCAGAAGAGTTAAATAGTATGTTAGGATACAAAGATTCTATTTACAATTCAGTTTGACCAAAATTTGATGAAACTAAATTAATTAAATCAGAAATTTCTATTCCAGTAATGATTAACGGTAAACTACGTGATGTAGTATTAGTTGATGTTAATGCTTCTGAAAATGAAATTATTGAATTTGTTAAAAAGCAACCAAAAGTAATCAATGCAATTGGTGGCAAACAAATCAAAAAAATTATCTACATAAAAAACAAAATTGTTAACATTTTAGTTTAATATGAAATTTGCGTCTTTAAGTCTAAAACAATGAATTATCGATGTTTTGAATGAAAAACACATTTATGAAACAACCAATATTCAAACCCAAGCATTTTCTAGTAAAAATAATGATAAAAGTTTAATTATTACTTCAAAAACCGGTAGTGGTAAAACACTATGTTTTTTAATCAATGCATTAAATAAAATTGATGTTGAAAAAAATGCCGTTCAGATTTTAATTATTGTTCCTACTAAAGAATTAGCTAGACAAATTTATAGTCTATTTCTTGAATTTACAAAATATCAAAAAAACTTAAAAGTAAAACTATTAAGTAAAGATCAAAATCCATTTTCAGTTATTAATTCGCAAGTTATAATTGCTACACCTAATAAAGCATTAGAATTTGTTAAAACAAATAATATCCGTAGTTCAATTAAGTTTTTTGTTTTAGATGAAGCCGATATGTTATTTGATTTTGGCTTTTACAATACAATCAATGAAACATTTAAACAAATTAATCATCCTAAATTGATTAAATATGCAACAAGTGCTACATTGCATGAGTCACTAGCTAATCAATTAAAACACATTTTAACTAATGCTACAGTTGTATCTACTTCTAGTTCTATTTGAGTAAATAATCAAATTTCACACAACATTGTTTATCAATCAAACAACATTGATTCACATGTCACACTTAAGAAATTTCTAAAAACAATTAATCCATACTTTTGTATTATTTTTGTAAACACTAAAAAAGAAGCTAACAAGATTTACAATGAAATGTTAGCCCAAAATTATAATGTTTGTGTTATTCATCAAGATTTGCACGAAAGAAAAAGAAAACAAATTTACAAACAAATTACTGAAAACAAATTTCAATATGTTGTTGCTACAGATCTAATTGCTCGTGGCATTGACTTACCTAATGCTGACATGATTATCTCATTTGGTTTACCACTAGATACAATGTGATATATTCATCGTGCCGGAAGAATTGGGAGATACAACAAAACCGGAAGTAGTTGATGTATTTATCGCATAAGCGATGATAATCTTATTAACAATTTAACTAATAAAGGCATTAAATGAAATTTTTATTTCATAAATTCAAGCTTAAAACTTATTAAAAAGGATAAGAAACTTAAATTAAAAAAGAAACTTAAATTTGATGAAAAAATTAATAATCAAATCAAAATGATTATCAATAAAAACTCAAAGAAAGTTAAACCTGGATATAAGAAAAAAATCAAGAAACAAATTCTTAGAATTAAGCAAAAAATTAGGCACGAGAATATTGAAAAAAGTATTAAGAAAATTTTAGTTATGAAAAATATCAGAGATTCTAAAAAAAGTAAAAATTAAGTATTTTTGTGATACTTAACTTTAAATTTTCTAATTGAAATAATACAGAAAATGACTAAAAAATTAATTTTTTGATATTGTTTTTGTAATTGTCAAGATCACAGCCACCTTGCCCAAATTCTGGACTTCCACCACCAGAACCTTTAAGCGTCTCGTTTATTTTTTTAATTAATGAATTAGCTTTATAGTCTTGGTCAACAACTTTTTTACCAGAAATAACAAAATAACGAACTTTATCATTAGTGATGTTAAAAGCGATAAATGCTTTATCAGTGTGTTCATTTGCTAATTGATTCAAAGTATTACTTAAAACTTTAGGTTCAATATCTTTAACTTCTGCTGTTAATACAGTATTGTCTTTATCAATGTCAAAACAATGTTTTAATTCTTTAGATTGATTTGCATTTCGATTTAAACTTGCCACTTTAATTATTTCATCTAGATGAGTTTTAACATTTTGATATTGATCAACTAAGCTATGGTAGTTTTGTCTAGTAACAGAAAAATCAAGTTTTTGAATCAGTCCTTTGTATTCTGATTCATTAACTTTCAGTCTCTTTAATTCATTTACAGTTTTTTGAATACTATTTTTAATAGTTTGAATATTTGATTCAATAAATCTTTTTATTGTGTTATTAGTTGTTATACCTTCAATACGATATGAGCCACTACCTTTACTTTCATATTTAGCAATCATGAATTGTTCAATTTCACCTAAATTTTTAGGATGTGTTCCTCCACAAACTTCACTAGTAATTCCATCCATAATAACAACTCGCAATAAACCACTTATTTTTGCATAGATTTTTTCAAAATGAGCTTGAGCATGAATTTTCTTTGCATCATCAAGAGTCATCATTTTGGTTTCAACTTTTTGTTTAGAACCAATATACTCATTAACTTTATTTTCGACTTCAATTAGTTGGTCTTTAGTTAACTTTGATTGATAAGAGAAATCAAAAGTAAATTTTTGAGCATTCTTACTTGCACCTTCCTGATGAATTGAATCACTCACAACAGTTTGAAGGGCTTTTTGAAGTAAGTGCTCACAAGAGTGATTGCAAGATGTTAATTTACGATTTAATTCATCAACAAATAAATCAGCAGTATTACTTACAGTAATTTTATTTTGTGTATTAATTAAATGCAAATATTGTCCATTTGGCGCTTTGATTACATTTGCAACTGAAAGTTCTTGGTTGTTAATTTTTATTAAACCTAAATCATGTTCTTGACCACCACTTGTAGCATAGAAACATGTTTTATCAAATACAATTCAACAATTGCCGTTGCTAATTGAAATTAGAGGTTCATAATTTTGGTCAAACAAAGCAATAATTTTTGAACCTTTCAATTGAAGTGTATCATAGATAAACAATGAATTTAACTTAAAGTTCATCAAATTTTCATTTTGTTGAACCATTGCTTTAATTTTTTTATTTCCATGTGAAATTTGTTGATGTTTTAAAACAATTTCATCATATTTATGTTGATCAAATTTAATGTTATTTTGTTCACATAAATTTTTAATAACTTCAAATGGAAATCCATAAGTATCTGATAATTTAAAAACAGTTTCTGCATCCAATTCATTAGAGTTATTTAAAGCTTTAATATACAATTCATAGCCTTTATTAAATGTTTGACTAAACAATTTTTGTTCTTGTAAAATAACTTCATTAATAATCTTCTCATTCTTAATTAAATAAGGATAGAATTCAGACATTGTTTCAATAATTGAATGAATTGTAGGTGTTAAGAAATCATTTGATAGTTTAAGGAATTTAGCACAGATTATTGATCTTCTAATTAATTTCCTAAGAACTGCTCCTCTTTCTTTTGCACTAGGAACTGCACCATCTGCAATTGCGAAAACGCATGCTTTAATATGATCAGCAATAATTATGAAATTACGATTAATATTTTTTTGTGATTTATCTTGTGTGAAATAAGCATCAACATCATACTTAAATGATTTTGAGTATTTTTCAATTGTTTTAATGATTGGCAAAAATAAATCAGTATCGTAATTAGTTGGAGTAGATTGTAATACAGATGCTAATCTTTCTAAACCGGCTCCAGTATCGATATTTTTTCTTGCTAATTCTGTATATTCATTTTTTCCGTTATTGTTGAATTGTGAAAATACAACATTTCAAATTTCAACATAACGATCATTCTCTATATCTTCAAAGAATAACTTTTCACCAATGTTATTTGGATCAAATTTTTCTCCACGGTCATAATAAATTTCAGTGCAAGGACCACAAGGGCCTGAACCCACATCCCAAAAGTTACGATCACGATTACATTTAGTTATTTTCTTTGGATTAATACCATGATCTAATCATGCTTGATAAGCATCATCATCTTCTTCAAAAACAGTGAAATATAACCTATTAACGTCTAAATGATAGTGGTTAACTAATAAGTCATATGCAAAATGAATAGCTTCTTTTTTGAAATAATCACCAATCGAAAAATTGCC